>Ga0105047_10006061_pt1 | contig 20585 bp, 13 predicted proteins | sample MAT04_FD_78384 | JGI IMG/M metagenome (GOLD analysis project Ga0105047, IMG submission 78384) | Freshwater microbial communities from Lake Fryxell liftoff mats and glacier meltwater in Antarctica - MAT-04 (megahit assembly) | ecosystem: Environmental > Aquatic > Freshwater > Ice > Liftoff...
TCGATTCGCGGAACAGGTCGAAACCGAACTGCATTCGCGGCAAGCCGTTGGTGCCAAGCTGGGTGCAGGGCGCGGATCCCGGATCCATACCAATCTCGCCCGTGATGTTCTTGCTGATTCGATACTCGGCCGATAAACCGATCCAGAGTGAGGACTGCGTGGACGTCGCCCCGCCCCGACATACACCAGTGTTCGCGCGCAGGAATGTGCGCTCGCCGACCTGCTTGCCGGCGCTGATGCTCAGATTATCCAACAGGGACAGGGCCGACCGATCTTGCTGCGACTGGCCGCTGGCGGTGGTTACCTGAATCGTGTTGAGTCCGGGGAAGAATCGCTGCAGGGCGCCTTCCACCGCGCCACCAACCGACGGCAGCAGGACATTGGTGACGGCGCGTACCGTACTCTGGCCTGCCCCATCGAGCGCGAAGGTCGGGGCGCCGAACATCAAGAGCGAGATGATTTCCGACTCCGGCGCGCTGGCATAGAGCGGGTCGGTGCTGGACAGCGTAAGTACCGGGATCTCAATCGTACCGCCGATATGCACACGTACGGGAATCGCGCTCCCGCCCACTGTGCGCACGGTGTTCGTGGCGCTGATGTCGAGGGATGGCGCAATCGCGCTGCTGCCGAAGAAGCGAACGCGCCCAGAATCCACACTAAAGCTGCGATTGACGACGCCAAGATCGAGACGGTACTGCCCTCGGTTGGCGTTGAGCTCACCCTCGAGAGCGAGCTGCTCTCCGCTCATCGCGATCGAGAGCCCGCCGGACACTTTCACCCGCGCCTCCGGTGTCTGCACCCACACGTCGTTCCCGAGGTCGACACGGGCGTTCTCGACGTTCAAGAACGAGCCGAGTGCCGCCAGCGACTGGGCGGCTGTTGCCGCCACGGGCACTTCCTCGGCGCCGAGCAACTCGCGCGCCGCTTCGGACGAGAGATCAAGCGCGTTGCGCGCGCCGAGCGGATCGAACACGAGATTCGCCCGCGGCACGAAGATGGCGCCGTTGAGGGTGGGCCGTTTGAGCGGACCGACCAACTTGACGTTGCCGCTGAGATCGAGGTCGGTCCCATCGCGCTGCCGCGACAAGGCCGCGTTGTTGGCGACGACATCGAGCGAGACCGTCGATGGTTCGCCGGCAGGAAAATGCAGCGAACCCGACGCGGCGATGGTGTCGAGCAGACCGCCGCTCCGAATGCGCAACGTTTCCAGAATGAGCGAGTCCTCGGCCGCGCGCAGTACGAGCCGACCGTCAACCGGCTCGATGTTGAGATCGCGCACGAACGCGCCGACCCCATCGGCCGTCATCGATCCGCGGGCCACGGGCCGATCCATGCTCCCGCTCAGTACCATCTGCCCCGATACGCGACCACGAAGTCGCTGCACCCCGTCGATGAAGAGCGGCAGCCCATCGAGTCGCAGCGAATCAGCGGTGATCTGGGCATCCACTTGATCCGACAACAGCCGCTTCTCCACCGAAGCAATAGCGAGATCGATGGGTACGCGCGCCTCGGCACGCACGGCTCCCCCGAGCGAATCGGTGAGCACCGCGGTCGCGACGAGCTTCCGATCGGCGTAGCGCCCAGTCGAATTGATCGCCGGTAGTCGCACGCCGTTCAGGCCGAGCGAATCGCCTCGCATAGTCCATGACAACAGCGGCAAGGGCCGAGTGCCCGTAAGCTCCGCCGTGCCGGTCAGCGTACCCGCGAACGTGGGTGTGCCGGCCAGCAGGGCGGCGATCTCACCCACCGGGAACTGTTCGAGTCGCATCGAACCGGTGATCGCACTCGTACTCGGCACGTTGGCCGTGGCCGTCAGCACGCCCCCTGCGTTCGAACGCAGATCGACGGGGAAGAGCTCAAAACCCGTGGAGTCCTGTTGCAACGTGATGGGCTTCGCACTACGCCACACGACGTCAGCGTACGACAGATGCAGCGAGTCGAGCGCGACCGTGAATCGCGACGGCGCACGTGTGTACACGCCGCGCGCGAGCAATTGCGCTTCTGTCTGGGAGCTGATATCGAGCGCAAGCAATCCGCTGTCGGCATTCGCCTGCGAAACGCGGAAGCCGAGGGTCTGCAAACGAATGGCGCCGATACCATCGATGTCGTCGGCGGTGGCGGCGCCTTCGAATGCCGGGCGCGTGAACACGTGATCGGCCTTGACCGATCCGAAAATCCGTCCCACGCGGATCGCGCCAACCTGCATGGCGCGCGCGCCAAGGGCCGCCGTGGCACCGGCATCGGTGAGACTGCCGTACAAGTAGCCGGAAAGCGACAGGTCTCCTTCAAGCGTATCCGCGGCAAGCTGTCGCAACGAGGTGGCGATGCTGCTGTCCACCGGCTGCATCATGGACGCGAAACGACCGAGTTGTGCACGCACCGCACCGAGTGAGTCGGCCCGTGCGGACAGCCTGAGTGTATCTACCGCGAGCGAGGCGCGCGCCAGCGCACCGCGTGCGTCGAGGATCACACCGCCAATGTGCGCCGTGGCCGAATCGACCGTGAGACGCTCGGCATCCAGCGACACACTGCCTTGCACGTCGAAGGCGGGGCGGTCATCAGCAGCCAGCTGTTTCCAATCGGCCACCATGCTCCCTTCAATGAGCGACAGACTCGAACGGTTGGTGTCGGTCGCGCTCCCGACGGCGCGGGGGCCGCGCGCCGCAAGCGCCAGCGTGCCGTCGACGGCGGTGGACGGCACATCCGTGCGCCCCATCCACTGGCGCAGGTCGAACTGATCGAGCGCGCCATTCGCGGTCAGCTGCCAGGTGGTCTCGGTAAGCGCCGCCGTGCCCTCCATGGTGACCGCGCTGCCGGATGCGTTCGTGGTGCCTCGGGCCACTGCTCCACTGCCATCAGACGCGCGGAGCGCCGCCGTCCAGCGCATGGCGGCGGTACTACCGTCCATCGTGACCCGCCCCGAGAGTGCACCGCGAATGGGGAGTGTGGTGTCGATGCGGGCCAGCGCCCGCATGGAGAGTGGGTCGAGCTGCAGGACCGCGTTCACCCGAGGCGCCTTCGCATTGGCGCCCCCGTATCGGGCGCGGACATCGCCACGCACCACGGAGACGTTGCCGACGGCGTCAGTCCAGGTGAGTCCGACGTTCATGAGATCGGCCGCATCGAGATCTGCCGAACGGATGACGCCACGCGCCGTGAGCATGCCATCGATGGCCGGCATCGCCGGAAGGAGCGCCGGCGACAGCGCACGGACAGAACGCAGATCCACCCGGGCGTCGTCGAGCGTCATGTCCCACGCACGCGGACTCGCTCCGATCTCCACCATGCCACGAAGCTTCGCGGTAGACACTGCGCCACCTGGCACCAGCGCATCAGCGAAGCGCGCATCGAGCAGATCCATCTTGAAGGCCCTGAGCGGACCGCCGTCACGTGCCACGAGCTTGCCGGTGAACGTACCGCGAATCTCGGGGGGCAGCGCCTCGTAGCTCATGCGACGCAGCAGATCACTGTGCAGCGGCACGAACGCGAGATCGACCCGCTGCAGGAGCATTTGCGCTGGCTCGAGCACGATGTCGATGCCGCCGGTGATGCGGGAGGCCCCGCTCTTCACGTCGAGACCGGAGAGCGCAAACTCGACGTCATCAGGATTCGCCAGCGTGCGCATACGCACGGTGGCCGACCCTCGTCCGTCCGCGGGCATCACATCCCAGATCCACTGGAGGTCGCTGAGACCGGCGTTCGCCTTGATCACCACGTCGTAGCGAAGCGGTCCCGGGTTGTGCCAGTCGACGGTACCCACCGCGGTACCGGTGGATGCGGGCAGACGCACGTCGCCGAGATCGAACTGCAGCGAGTCGCCGGTCCAGCGAAGGCCGCCGGCGGCGTGCGCGATGCGGATCGGCGGGTCGGAGATCACACCGCTCACCGTATCGATCTGCATCGACGCGGGGCGCTTTTCGACGTCGACGATGGTCGCGTCGTGCGCACGAACTCGTTCGAGGACGACCAGCCGCCGCTCGAAGTACGTGCCGTTGGGCGCACGGACGATGTCATGCAGGCTGTCCCTCACGGCAATCACGCTATCCCGCGCAGAACCGGTGAAGATCGGGTGCGGTGCCCACGGGGCGATCATGCCGATGCGTCCGCCGTCAACGATCAAGGAGTCGATTCGCACATCGTCGCCGAAGCCGGGCGTGCTGCGCGGCGTCTTCTTGATCGTATCACCCGAAATGATGTACGCAATATTCCACGGCCCCTTCTCGTCGCGCTTGAGGTCGAGGCGCAGACCACGCACGGCAAGGCTTCGCAGGTGGATCGCCTTGTCGAGCAAACCGGTGATCGCGATCGAGGCTTCCAGGTGCTGCGCGGTGACCACCGGCACGCCGGCCGTGTCGACCAGCGACACGTTATCGGCCACGATGTGCGTGGGACTGATCGAGCGCAGAATCCCCACGCGCAGTGTGCCGCGGCCGCCGAACAACCCGTTGGCGCCGGAGATCATCGTACTCAGTAGCCACCGGCGACCGCCCTCGGTGTTGACAGCGACGTAGTACGCGATGCCCAACCCGCCGATCGCACCAATCACGATGGCGGCCGCCCACCAGAAGCGTCGCTGACGCGACGACGTACCCGGCGGTCGGGCGGCGACGGTGCTCGTATCGGACGCGCTCATCAGAACGCCTGCCCCAATCCGAAGTGGAACGTCAGCCGTGAGAGTACGCTGCGGCCGGCCGTCGGACGGAACGAGCTGGGGCACTCGAAAATATCGTTGGCCCGCGGATCGCGGATGTCACGCGGACTGGCGCAGAGAATCTCTCCCGAGGTGCCATCGTTGTCGCCGGATGTGAAGAACAGGGCGCGGCCGGTGCGCGGCGCGTACGGCTGATAGCCGACATCGACGCGAAACGGCCCCAGCGGCGTCGCCACGCGAAGCCCCAGTCCCGGGGTGACGCGCAGGTTACCCCAGAGAAATCCTTCGGACTGCGCTTCCCACACGTTCCCGGCATCCACGAAGGCCGCAAACTGCAGCTGTTCGGCAACAAAGCGGAAACCGCGGCGCCACTCGAGATTGGCAACGACCATCGCCGTCCCGCCGCGCGGGACGGCGCGGTCGAAGCGCGCGCCGTCTTTCACCACCACCACGCGTTCGCCATTGGACGTGACGGTGTCGATGATGTTGTCACCGGACACGACATACACCACCGGTCCGAGCAGATTCTGCTGGTAGCCACGCACGGAGTTCTGACCACCGGCAAAGATGCGCTCTTGTTGTGGGATCAGCGGCGAGCCATCGACGAGCTCCGCACCGGGCGCGAGCGCTCTCGACATCTGCACTCGCGTGCCGATGACACCACCAGCGAAACGGAAGTACGTGGACGCCTCTCCCGTCCCACGATAGAACGTGAGCGCGTTGACGAGTTGCGAGATGGTTCGGCCGGCCCGAACGTCGCCACCCACGCGCCATCCGCGGGATGGATAGATGGCGTCGTTCGTACGATTGTGCGAGGCACTCGTACTGACGATGCCGACGCTGCGACCGAAGAGGGCGAGTACGAAGTCCTCAGGCCGGCATTGTCCGAACCGCGCGCAGGACACGGCGGGATCGGTAATCGTCTTGCCGTTTTCGTACTGAAATCCGGCCGTGCCCGCGGTCCGGGTGGTGAACTGACGCGAGATTTCGGCCAGGGCACCGACGGTCGTTTCGCGCAGATACGCGAACGGCTCACCACGGCGCTCGCTGTATACCGTGACCAGCGGCTGAACGGGCCAGCCGAACAGACGCGTATCGGAGAGGGTGGTCCCCACGTAGTAGTTCAGCTTCGCACTGAACGGATCGATTCGGAGTGCGCCGGAGCAGAGTGCCGGCGCAAAATCGACCGGTGTGCCAACGCCGATCTTGGAGGCGCGCGCCGACAACTCGACCCGTCGGCCGACCCCAAGGAACCCGCGATCGGTGATGCGGCCCTGCATTCGAATGCAGTCTTGTGTCGCCCAGCCCAGTCCCACCCGCGCCGCCCGCGTGCGGGCTTCGGCCAGAGAGACCCGAAGATCGAGCACACTGTCGCGCGCACCGGTCATGGGCGTGAGTGTGTCGATCAGCACCAAACGAAAGGCCTCGGAACGATACAGGTCGCGCTGCGCATCAAGAATGGCACCGGCGCGAAAGCGATCACCCTGTTCAATCGATACCAAGCGCGCAATGTCGGCTGAGTCGACCCGCGGACGGCCCTCCCTCAGCGGCTGCACGTCGATCTGCACGTTGCCGATCGCCATGATGCGGCCGGGTGCAAAGTTGAGCGTCAGTGTGGCCCGTGCCGCCCCGGAATCGATCGAGACGGTGCTTTGGGGTCGCGCGGCGCGCGCATAGCCCGCATCGCGAAGGCGCGTGAGGACACGCTCGATAGTGGTGTCGGTGCGCGTGCGGTCGAAGCGCTTGTTCTCGAGCGCGCGTAGCGGCCCATCGAACGGGCGCCCCCCCGCGGTCGGCTCAGGTACCCCCCGCACGAGGATCGTGTCGAGAATGGCCTCCGGTCCGGGGCTGATCGTGAAGAGCACGCGCACGCCGTTCGGGCGGCGGTCCATGGTCGGGCTGACCGAGGCCTGAAACCAGCCGACCTGCCGATGCATGACGGCGAGCCGCAGGGCATCGCGCCGGAGCTCCAGGGAATCGAGGCAGGGCGCGGTGCCGATGCGGAACCAGCGCGTGGCCAATCCGGGCTCGTGCGTGACGATGCTGGCCGCCAGCGTGGTCGCATCGAAGCGTGGGCTCCCCGCAAACTTCACCGAACGTACCCGCTGCGAGGCGTCGCACCGCGTCGTACGTTGGGCGTCGGCCCGCCACGGCAAACAGGCCGCGGCGAGGGCAAGGACGGCGAAGGCAATCGACCGTGTGGGGAAAACGTGGGGGCAGCGCATGCGTGTAGAGAATGTAATTCGAGGCCATCTCGCCGACGCGTGGCCCGTCCCCTCGAACGAACGCGTGCGCGGGCACACGGATTCGCCTCGCGGGGAATGGGGAGCGTCCGCTCCCGCGTGTTCACCGTTCATGGACCGTTCATCACGCCTGAATAGATTCACCTCATACGCGGTCTTTCCAGTCACCCAGTGGAGTGCCTTCATGATCCCGATCACCGATGTCGCGGTTGGCTTTCTCATGGCGTGGCAGGCAGCCGTCACGCCCGGGCAGACGCCCCTTCCCGCTACGTCAGACTCCCTGCCGGTGCCGCGTGCCGCAACGGTGCTGCAGCCGGTTGGGTTGACGCTGCTCTATGCGGATACCGTGCCACGGGTTCGCCGGAAAGCGATCGTGTACAGCGATGCGTACGCCACCCGTCTGCGAATCCACAAGGTTCTGAGCTGGGGAATGATTCCGCTTTTCGCGGCGTCGTACTTCTCCGGCAGCCAACTCCTCGAGAAAGGCTCGGACGCCCCCTCGTGGGCGCGCAGCATGCACGGACCCGCTGCCACCGGAAGCGCCATCCTGTTCGGCGCGAACACCGTGACCGGCGGATGGAACCTCTGGGAAGGCCGAAAGGATCCCAACGGCCGGACCCGTCGCATCCTCCATGGCGTGCTCTTCACCGCCGCCAGCGGCGGGTTCGCCTACGCCGGCACCAAGCTCGCGGACGACGCCGAGGAAAACCTCAGCGCGCGTCGCAACCATCGGAACGTGGCGCTCGGGTCGATGGGCGTCTCGACGTTGAGTTGGCTGATCATGTTGATCGGCAACTGACCCCTCTATCGCCAATCGCTGCTCATGCTTGAAACGCTCACCACCCTGTTCCAACCCTGGTCGGAGCTCTACGCCGACAGCGCATGGCTACCCACGGCGATTCTCGCCGTGCATGTGTTGGCGCTTTTCGCCGGCGGCGGTATTGCGATCGCGGCGGATCGGCGCGTGCTGATGGCGACACCGGGCACGCGCGAAGCATATCAAGCGGCGGCCGAAGATCTGCGCACCACGCACGCCATCGTGATCGGTGCCATTGTGATCATGGTGGGGAGCGGCCTCGCGATGGCGACCTCGGACATCGGGACCTTTGTCGTATCCAAAGTATTCTGGACCAAGATGGCCACGTTCGCGCTGCTGATCGCGAACGGCGTGTTCATGCGGCGCACCGAAGCGCGCGTGCTTACCGCCGCGGCCGACGCGGGCGTCGCCATCGACCAGACCACGCAGTGGCCGAGTGCGCACCTCCCGTGGGCGGTGCTCAAGCGCTCGGCGGCCGTCAGCGTGACCGCGTGGTTCGCCGTGGTGTTGCTGGGTGTTGTGCTCTCCAATATCTGAGATCACGTATCTGTCCCTTTGCCTCGGAACTCCGTCGTATGACTGATGCCCATTCGCCGTGCTCCGGTTGCTCGGGGCGTCGGGACTTTCTCCGCACCGCGCTGACCGGCGCCGCCTCGATCGCGGCCCTCTCCGCGCTTGGTCCAGTCAACGCGATCGCAGCGTTGGCACCGCGCGTGGCCGGTGGCGCCGTGCGCTACGCGTTGCCCGCTGCCGACGGAGTATCGATCGACAGCGCGAACGAAGTGATCCTCTGTCGTTCGAACAATGAGGTCTTCGCCTTCGCGTTGTCGTGCCCGCACCAGAATACGGCGCTGAAGACGATGCCGAAGAACGCGGGCTTTCAGTGCCCGCGCCACAAGTCGAAGTACTTGCCGAACGGCACGTTCGTGAGTGGTCGCGCCACGCGGCACATGGACCGCTTGCCCATCACGCGTGACGGCGCGCAGATCGTGGTGGACCCCGACACGGCATTCGAGAGCGACGTCGACCCGGCCAAATGGGCGGCAGCGCTGGTCAAAGTCTGAGCCACGAGGGCCAGACCTCTTTCTCTCAGGGAGTCTTCATGTCCGACTGTATGAAGTGCCGGAGTGCCGGCGTGAACCGCCGGGAGTTTCTGACCACGAGTTCCGCGCTGGCGATCACGGCGGTGCTGGCCGCGTGCGGCGACGGGATCGGCGGCAGCGCCACCGGGCCGTCCAACGTGAATGCGACCGTCGTTCTGGCCGACTACGTCGCCCTCGGCACCGTTGGCGGCATCGCGGTCATCAACGGAGCGGGCACGCCCATCGCGGTCGTTCGCTCAGCTACCAGCCAGTACCGAGCCTTCTCGCTGATTTGTCCGCATGCGGGAACCACGGTGGCCATTAGCGGGACGGGCTTCCGCTGCCCGAACCACGGCGCCACGTTCAACGGGAGCGGCGCGTGGACCGGTGGCGAGCGAACCAGAGGCCTATCCGAATTCACCGTCGCGGTGAACGCGACCGCCGGCACGATCACGATTAGCTCCTGACGTCATGTCCCCTCTCGTTCCGCCTCGCAGCGCCGGCACCACGATCCCGGCGCTGTTGTCATTCCTGACGCTCTCGCTGGCGTCGCCCGCCGCTGGCCATGGGCAGCAGCCCACGACTTCCGCCAAGGCTACACCCACAGAGGCCGCGCTCGATCGGCTCGCCAAGCAGCCCGCCGTGGCGAGCGCCATGGCCGCGCTGCAGCGCGAGAACGAATGGACGCTCACCGAGCAGACCGCGCTGTGCGAAATCCCCGCTCCGCCGTTCAAGGAAGCGGCGCGTGCGGCCGCGTTCCGTGACAAACTCGCCGCACTCGGCGTGCAGAAGCTGCGTGTCGATCGTGAAGGCAATGTGATCGGCGAGATCAAGGGCACGGGCCCGGGACCGACGCTGGTGTTGAGCGGTCACCTCGACACGGTGTTCCCCGAAGGTACGAACGTGAAGGTGAAGCGCGAGGGCACGAAGCTCACCGCACCCGGTATCGGCGACGACTGTCGTGGACTGGCGGCCGTACTGGCTACGACGCGGCAGATCATCGTCAACAAGATCCCGTTCAACGGCCGCCTGCTCGTGATCGGCACGGTGGGCGAAGAGGGCCCGGGCAATCTTCGTGGCGTACGCGCATTGTTCAGCGGTCCACTCAAGGATTCGATCGACATGTTCATCTCGATCGACGGCACCGGCTTCGGCATCACGAACGGCGCGGTGGGGAGCAATCGCTATCGCGTGACGTACAAGGGACCGGGCGGCCACAGCTACGGCGCCTTCGGCATGCCGAATCCGATCCACGCCATGGGCCGTGCCATCGCGAAGATCGCCGCGCTCGAAGCGTCGACGAGCCCTAAAGTCACGTTCAACGTGGGACTCGTGTCCGGAGGCACGTCGGTGAACTCCATTTCCGCTGAGGGCGTGATGGACATCGACCTCCGCAGCGAGTCGGCGGCGGCATTGACCGACATCGACGCACGCTTGCAGGTGGCGTTGCGTCAGGCGCTCGCCGAAGAGAAGGCGCGCTGGCCCAAGTCGACGGTGCCGCTGTCGCTGGTGATCGACTCGATCGGCCTGCGGCCGGCCGGGACGATGTCCGATACCACCTTCATCGTGCGTACCTCGCTGGCCGCGGCGCGCACCATGAACGTGTACGCGCCGCTTACGATCTCGAGCACCGACGCCAACATCCCGATTTCCAAGGGCATCGCCGCTGTGACGCTCGACGGCGGCGGCGTGGGTCGCGGTGCACACTCGCTCGACGAGTCGTACGACGATCGCACGGACGGCTACAAGGGTCCGCAGTGGATTCTGCTGGTGGTGATCGGCCTACTCACGACCCGCTGAACGCGTTCATACCTGATTGGAACAGCGCTGGCAGCTCGTCGATCGTGAGATCACGGGCTGTCGATAGCAGTCCCGACCGGAAGGCCGCCTCTCCGATGAGTTCCGCCGCGCGTGCACCGGCGGCACGGCGCTCCCGAATCGATGTGTCGCGGTTCGCCTTGCTGAGTTTCGTGCCGTCAGGATGCACGAGCAGTGGGTGATGCCACCACCTCAATGGCCGCTCACGTCCGAGCAGCGCCGCCAGCCGCAGCTGTCGGCCCGTGCTGGCGAGCAGATCCTCACCGCGAACGATGACGTCAATGTTCTGCGCCATGTCATCGACGACGACGGCGAACTGATACGTCCATTGGTCGTGCCGATCGCGGATCAGCATGTCGCCGCACTGCTCCGCTGGCGATTGCTGCATTGGCCCGAGCCGCCCGTCGACGAACGTCACCACGCCCTCGTCGATGTACACGCGACACGCCAGTGACTCAGCGTCGGCGTGACGCGCCTCGCGACAGGTGCCCGGATATCGGGGTTCTTCTCCCGGAGCATGCGACGCGTGCCGTGCGACATCGCGTCGCGTACACGTGCACACGTAGGTGAGGTCGCGCTCGGAAAGAAGTGCGAGCGCCGCCGCGTAGCGCGCGTGGTTGTCGGTTTGTCGCTGAGGGTGCGGCGCACGGTGCCGCGCCTGCTCGCCGCCAAGACGCGCTGGGCGAAAGGAGTCGGTGCTGCCGATGTCCGGCACGAAGCCCAGCCAATCGAGATCATCGAGCAGCGCGTCTTCGTATTCCGGCCGGCAGCGCGTGCGATCGTGATCTTCGATGCGTAGCAGCACCTCACCGCCGAACGCGCGCGCGAGTCCCCACACGTGGATCGCGTTGACGACGTGGCCGAGATGCAGATACCCGGTCGGTGCCGGCGCGAAGCGGGTGCGCCAAGCCACGCGCTACTTCCAGCTGGTGATGTCCTTGTTTTCGCCTTCACCACCGGGCTGCCCATCGGCACCGTACGTGAGGAGATCGTAGCTGGATGCGTTCACCTTGCCGGGAGCGACGTACAGGTACGGACGTCCCCATGGATCGTCGGGCACGGGCTTACGCAGATATGGCTCGGTCCAGCCACTCGGTGGATCGATCACCGGCTTCTGCCACAAGGCGGAGAGCCCCTGCGTCGTGGTCGGATAGCGTCCGCTGTCGAGCCGATAGGCATCGAGTGCGGTGCCGAAGCTCTCGATCTGCGCTTTAGCCGTCGCCACGCGCGCGTCGTTCACATTGCGAAAGAGGCTGGGGGCCACAAAGGTGGCGAGAACGGCAATCACGACGATCACTACCAGCACTTCAATTAACGTGAAGGCACGCCGGGAGACCGAGCAGGACCTCGAGGACGCCATCACTCCCCGCGAATGCGCAGCGAATCCGGAGCGAACAGCCGTGGATCGACCCAGCCCGTGACATCGGGCGAACGCACCTGACGCCAGCCCGCCCGATCGGTGCCGAGCATCGCCCGCGACGCCGGCTTGATCACGCCCACCACTTCGCCGCCGCGACTCGCGTCATTCCGGACATTGACCCACGTGCGAGCCACCGCCGGCGTCCAGGTGATGCTGTCGATGCCACTCGCCAAGGACAGCGCGAGGCTGTCGTTCAGTGTGCTGGCGGTGGCCGCTACCGCGAGCGCTTCCTCTGCTGCCGGCAACGGCGACACGCGCTCAGTGCTCGCGACCTTCTCGAACGCCAGCGATTTTGCACTGATCCGCTGCATGAGATCCGCACGCAGCGGCGGACCATATCGCCATGCGGCGCCGGCGACCGACACCGACATCAGTACCGCTGCGGCCGATCGCCAGACGGCCGCTGACCGCCATGGCGCCTTCGGCAACACGCCGCACCAGTGACAGCTGGCGTCGAAGCGGTGCATGATTCCACAGCCACGACAACGCGACAGCTTCACCCGATCCCCGCGAGAACTCAGCAGGTTGAACGGGTGAGCACAGCGCGGACACTGCGAGGCAGCGATCAGCGCTTTGGAACCACATGCGGTGCAGCGAAGATAGGCCATAGGATCGAGCGGCCGAAGGAGCGAGCCCTTCCGTGAGGAAGACTACACAAGGAAGAATTGGACACCGATCGCATCCGCGCTACGTGACGGCGAGCAAATGGTGAAAGAATTTTCGGCGAGGTCAGGCGGCTTTGAGGTGCCTGCCAAGTACGCCACGGCAGAGGTTCTGGTCGGCATTAATCTCGCCGAGCGTCCAAATTCCGTCGAAATCGAAGGGGACGCCGGTGCGGCGGGCGTGGTCGGCCCGTTCGGCCAGGTACAACACCTCGGCAAGCGGATGCTTGCTCGACGGACGCTCCTTGCGGTGGTGCAACCCGATCGCATCGGCGGCGGCGGGCCCTAATCCCCATTGGTGCGCCGCGAGCGCGCCGAGCGGCTCGTGGAGGTGACCCAGCGCGAGGGACAGCCACGCCTCCGGCAGCTGGATCGAACGACGACGGGCGGTCCGGAGGGCGGAAATCCGGTCAAACATGACCAGCTTCCCGACGTCATGCAGGAGCGCGACCGCGAACGCTTCTTCCGGATCGGCGCCACAGACCGAGGCGAGGGGGCGCGCTAGCGGTGCCGTACTGACCATGTGCGACCAGACGTCCGCCACCATCCCGTCGAACGCGCCGCCCGGCTTGCTGAGCAAGCCATCGACGCAGGTGGAGAGGACGATCGCCTGCGTGCCCACGAGACCGATGCGATCGATCGCGGCATCGAGCCGGAGCACAGGTTGCAGTCCCGCCGCGTAGAACGCGCCATTGGCGGCCTTGAGCAGCGACTGTACCAGCGCGGGATCGGCGGACAGACGGTCGGCCAACTGGACGCGAGACAGCGATTCATCGTCGCACAGCCCTATCGCGTCGCGAGCGGCGGCCGGGAGCTGACGGACTACGTCGGCCGGTTCTTCGGCGAGGAGCTTGAGCAGCCCCTCAACGTCAGGCCACTTGGCCGCATCGTCGCTCGATCGCCATTCGGCGTCGAGCCTTGCAATGACACGATCGCGACGGTCGACCCAGAAGCTGGCGTTGCGAGGAGTCCACGCCTTACGCGCGGCGGCGTCGTGATCGTCGACCGGACGTTCCGCCCGGAGACGGATCACAGGGGTGACCGGTGTGGCAGGGACCGGAGACGACGTGGAACTGAAGAGACGGCGGAAAAGATTCAGCAGCACGATGGACGAGTACCGGCGCAGTACGATCGACCGCGCTCCATCCCAGAACATCGGCGTCGACGCGCCGATTCTGAACACGGATGTCCACCCCGTGTCGTCGGACCTTGGTATCAGGCGTCGGTGTCGTCTTCCGCCCGCGGATACACGACCGCGCGATCATGACCGAACAACGGCAGAGCGCCATGCGATACGCGACGCGCCGAAATGGGTCGCCGAACCCACCACACGAGTCCGCCGAGGAATCCGAGAAACACGACGAGCGCGAACAACGCACCGAGGATGAGACCAGAAGGCATGTCCTCCGGCTAGCGCAAATTCCGTTCCGGCGAGTCTACGGAGCGAGACCTGGCGCACACTGGAGATGTGCGTCGAGGGAACGGCCTACAGCAACGTGGGATTCCGACGCCACACCGAGATCGTGAGGGCCATGGCGAAGCTGACCCACGTGAGATAAGGGACAAAGAGCAGGCCTGCCATGAGGTCGCGTCGCCAGAAGAGAATGAGCGTGACGGCAACCGACAGCCAGAGGCAGGCGACTTCGATGGTCGACCCGATTCCGGTGCGACGCACGAAGAAGAAGTAGCTGTACGCCATGTTGAAGACGAGCTGCACCGCGTACCACGAGAGCTCGACCTGGGCGCCGCTGAATCCCCCGTCGCGCCAGACGCGCCACGCGGCCGTCCCCATGAGGATATAGAGCACTGTCCACGCCGGCCCGAAGAGCCATCCGGGCGGTGCCCACCGTGGCTTGTTCAGCGTTTCGTAGAACTTGTTCGCCGACTTGGCGGTGACTGCCCCACTGATGGCCGCGAAGCTCGTGCCCAGGATCCACGCGGTCAAACCAGGAAGTGATTGTAGCATGTGTGAAAGATGATGGGGTGGCGGAGTCGGCGCACCCGGGTCGCTTTGGCATCACAAAGCGTTGCCAACGCGAGTGCGGAGTAGCACTCTTGCCAGGCGCACTTCGCCCGACCTGTCCCCGTACCGGATTCTGCATGCACCTCCCTAGCAAATTCCTCGCCAGCGTGCTCCTGGCGGCCACCGCGACGACCACTTCAGCGCAGGGAATGCCGCCCGCTGGCGGCGCCGCCCAGCCGCCGGCGGACGGTGCCGCGACTGCCGCCGGCGCGGCCGCCCGACGCGGCCCACGTCCGTACGCCCAGGTGATTCCGGCCAGGGCTCACACCGAGCGCGGTGGCATCACGGTGCATCGCGTCGATGACCGCTATTTTTTCGAAGTGCCCGACTCGCTGGTCGGTCGTGACTTCCTGATGGTGACGCGAGTAGCGGGCGTTCCGGCCGGCGCCGGCGGATTCCAAAGCGCGGGCAGTTCGCTGAATGAGAGGCTGATCCGGTGGGAGCGCGTGAACGATCGCGTGATCCTGAAGAGTATAAGTACGGCCGCTGTCGCTGATGACTCGTTGCCGATCGCGCGTAGTGTAGCGCAGAACAACTATGCCGCGATCATCGGCGCGTTTCCCATTGCCGCGTTCGGTCGCGACAGCACGGCCTATGTGATCGATGTGACCGACTTCTTCGCCAACGACAACCCGGCCACCAGTGGACTCGACGCGAATCAACGTCGGGCGTACGGCGTGCGCCGCTATGACGCCGCCCGCAGCTACATCAGTAGCGTCCGTGGATTCCCGATCAACATCGAAGTGAGACAAGTGCAGACGTTCGATGCCGCCACGCCGCCCAGCGACCCGGATGGGGCGACGGTCACCATGGAAACACGACAGTCGCTCGTGCTCCTACCGAAGACGCCGATGCGCCCGCGCTACGCCGACGCACGCGTGGGCTACTTCTCGGTGGACCGCGTGAACTATGGACTCGACGTACAGAAGGCCGAAGCACAGGAGTTTATCACGCGGTGGCGCCTCGAGCCCGAAGATCCCGCAGCCTACGCGCGCGGCGAATTGGTCGAGCCGGTCACGCCCATCGTGTACTATCTCGATCCGGCCACGCCGACACGCTGGAAGCGATACGTGCGCGAGGGCGTGGAGAACTGGAAGGGCGTGTTCGAGAAGGCGGGTTTCAAGAACGCCATCGTGGCCAAGGACGCGCCATCAAAGGCCGACGATCCGGACTTCGACATGGACGACGCGCGTTATTCCGTAGTGCGCTGGGCCGCGAGCCTCACGCGCAACGCCACTGGTCCGCACACGCACGACCCGCGCTCCGGCGAGATCATCAACAGCGAGATCACGTGGTATCACAACCACATGCGTTCGTACCGCAACTGGCTGATGATGGAAACCGGGGCCGCCAATCCCTCGGCGCGCACGCTCGACATTCCGGAAGAGCTGATGGGCGAAACCATGCGACAGGTGATCACGCACGAGATCGGCCACGCGCTGGGCCTGCAGCACAACATGATCGCCTCGGCGTCGTTCCCAGTCGACTCGCTACGAAGCCCGTCGTTCACGCGAGTGTACGGTGTAAGCGCGACGATCATGGACTACGCGCGGCAGAACTACATCGCGCAGCCGGGCGATGGCCTACAGCCCAAGGACTTCATCCGTCGTGTCGGGCCCTTCGACGACTTCGCGATCAACTGGGGCTATCGCGTGATTGCCGCGCCCACGGCCGAAGCCGAGCGCGCCACACTGCATCGCTGGCTCACGCAGCAGACCGGCCCGTTCCCGTACCGCTTCGCCTCGCAGCAACTGGCAGCCGGCGATCCGCGCAACCAGACCGAGGATCTGGGCGACGATCCGATCAAGGCCTCGACGTTCTCGACCATGAACTACAAGCGTGTGATCCCGAATCTGGTAGCGTGGACATCGACGCCGGGTGAGGACTATACCGAGCTCCGCGAGTTGTACGAGGAATCCGTGTCGCGCTGGTTCGGCAACATGAACCATGTGGTCACGATGATCGGCGGTGTGGAAGTAGACCTCAAGACCTCCGAGCAGACCGGCGCCATGTATCGCATCGTACCCAAGGCGCGGCAGCAAGCGGCGCTGGCGTTTCTGTCGGCCAACGTGATGACCACGCCCACGTGGCTCTCGCCACCAGGCATCGCACAACGTATCGGCCCAAGCAACATCGTGTCCACGCGTCAGGCGGGCGTGCTGGCCTCGCTGCTCGCCCCTGCCCGACTGGGCCGCCTCGCGGAATCGGAAAAGTACGACGTGGCCAACGCCTATCCTGTAGCCGACTACATGGCCGATCTCAAACGCGCGGTGTTCAGCGGCACCGCCCCCGACGCCAGCCGTCGTCAGCTACAACGCGTGTACGTGCAGCGTCTGGAAGCGCTGATCTCGCCACCGAGCGCACCAGCCGCTGGCCCGCCCGGTGGTGGTGGTGGTGGCGGTGGTGCGGCCGCGCGTTTCGTCCCATTCGTATCGGCCCCAGTGCTCGCGCAAAGTGATCTGCCCGCGTTGGCGCGGATGCAGCTGCGTGAAGTCCAGCGTGAAGCACGCGCTGCGGCGCTGGCGTCGGCCGCGACGACCACCCGTGCGCATTGGAGCGACCTCGCTGACCGCGTGACCGCGCTGCTCGAGCCCAAGTAGGCCGTTGCACCGTCCACGGCAATCGGCGGCAGCACGAAGGGCCTCGAACGTTCACCCGTTCGGGGCCCTTCGCGTACTTCTTACCTCTTACTCCCTACTTCCTACTTCAGCGTCATCACGGGAGCCGATCCGTGCAACCCTTGAAATTCGGGTTATTCCGTTCGTCGGTGACCACGGGAAGATTCACATCGCCGCCATATTCGCCGCCCTTGAAGTGCGCCCCCTGCGGGAACACGTTGGCGACCGTGCGGCCGTACTGACGTACGAGACGACGCATGTCGCCGAGCCGCTGGCCACGGCTGAAGGTCCAGAAGGCCTTTTCACGGAAATGCAGCGACACGCGACCTGCTTCCGTGCCCGGGTCGACCAGCGCCGCCATCGCTGCGGGCTGGATTTCTCCAAGCCGCGGCGGCGTCAATCGCAACGCGTTGTGAATCGCGAGCCACTGCGCAGGGTTGCCGGCTCGAAGCGCAGATTCGGCTTCGATCATGCGCGCATCAATACCGTTGACTACGTCAACGGCAGTGAACTGCCCCCACATCGTGGTCGTACGCGTGTACGTCTGTCCGTCCTGACCGTTCACCGCACCCGATGTCGGGATCGTGACCGGCAAACGCGGATCCCTCGCCGACGCGAACGGTATGGCATTACGCGCGAGGAGGATGCGCGCGTTGCCTTCAAGGCTATCACCCACACTGTAGCGGCGCGCGCTGAAGCCCTGCGCCCAGAGCGTGTTCGTGCCGGCGATGGCCGAGAACGTGTGTTGATACAGGAATGACGAAGGAATGCCGGTAACGAGCGTGCCGGCGCCAGCGAAGTCGCCACGAGCGAGCGCGACACGCCCTCGCGTGACGCGCAACGCCCGATTCATCAGCACGCTGGCGGCGTCGGTACCGTTCGCGAACGCGAGACCGGAATCGAGCGACGCCGCCGCGATGGCAAACAGCTCCTGGTTCGATTTTGGCACGCCGTCTTCGGGGAACGGCAGTGCATTGCCGTTGCCGATGGGCACACCGTTGCAGAAGTCGGACGCCAGCTGCATTTCGGCATATCCACGCGCCAAATACATCTCGGCGATCAGTGCACGCGCATCAGGACGCACCGCCGTCAACGCGGTGATGGCCTGATCGGCGCGCGTGCGCACGCGATACAGGCTGCGCAGCATGCCAGTGATCGAGGAGTTGAACTCCTGAATCTGACGCTGGTCGGTTTCGTCGTTCTGGATGAACGTGGAACTGGTCGACCATTCGTCCGCCAGCAGTCCGCCGAAGAGCCACGTGCTTTCGCCAGCGCCGGTGGTGAGACGGAACGTGGCGATGGCGCCGTTGGCGACTGCGACGGCCGCTTCCGGCGATACGACGTCAGAAGGATTGATGATATCCGGGTCGACGACCTGGAGCAGCCGGTCGTTCGCTTCCTGACAGGCCGTGGCCGACAGCGCCAGAGCCAGTGTGAATCCGGTACTCAGGCGGCGCGGCATGGTAGACCGGCCCGTGGAGTTGATCATGGTCATAGGGCGGTTCTCCTAGTAGCCGACGTTGACGCGGAAAATGAAGAAGCTGGGCGGGCCGACGGTCTGGAACTCGTTCGGCGCTTCGGTGCCGGATGTGGTATTGAAGCCCGATTCCGGGTCCGTGCCACGGTACTTGGTCTTGAGCCATAGGTTACGGCCCGTCAACACTAGCGAGAGCGACTTGGCTCGCGTGAGCTTCGACGCCAGCTCCGGCGACAGCGTGTACTGCACCGACATTTCGCGCAGACGGACGAAGGCGCCGGCCTGGAAGTAGCCGTCGAGCGTGCGCGCCGGATGTTCGTTGGCGGCGATGTTGGTGGCTTGATCGACAAAGTCGGCATTCAGGTTGAGACGACCGGAGCAATTCGGACGCGTGCACTTGATGCGTTCCGTGTTGTTGTACCACTTGTTACCGCCGCGGTAGTCCCACATGGTGCTGATGCGCAGCTTACGGGTAAAGAGATCCCAGCCGGAGCCGAGGGTCAGCATGTAGCGCGGCGCCGCGTAGGCGCGGAAGATTGCCGAATCGCCGACGAACACTTCGTTCTTGGCGGAGTCCGCGAAGTAGGTGAGCAATCCGTCGCCGTTCCTGTCTTGGTAGCCGGTGATCGGACGCGCCCACAACCCGGAGATCGGGTACCCAGCCACAATGCGTGACGTGGTGCCGACCTGCGGCGGGTTGTCACCCAGCGAGACGACCTTGTTGTCGTTGGCCGAGCCAGCGAGCGTGATATCCCAGCCCAGCCTATCGGCCTGCAAGATCTGCGCATTGATCGCCACTTCGACACCGGCATTCTTGACCGAGCCAAGGTTGCGGAGCTGTGACGTGACCGAGCCGTACGACGGCGGCAGGATAGCGCTGATCAGCGCGTCTTGCGTGATCTTGCTGTAATACGTCGCATCGAGGTTGATGCGCGAGTTGAACATGCCCATTTCGAAGCCGGTTTCCTGCTCGGCAGAGCGCTCCGGCTTGAGGTTGTCGTTACCGAGGGCGGCCTGCGTGACCGTGGGTTGATCGGTCGCCGCAATGCTGGTGGTGTTCGCGGTAAAGAAGCGGAGCGCGTCGTTGGGGCCCGGCTGCACGCCAGATTGGCCATACGCGTACCGGAGCCGCACCGAGTTCACAAACGACGGCGCCTTCCACCAGTCTTCCTGCGAGATCAAATAGGAGGCCGACGCTTTCGGGTACAGGATGCTCTGAAAGTTCGTACCGAACGCCGAGTTCTGATCGCTGCGCACGGCGGCCGTGAGGAAGAGGCGATCGCCGACATTGAGCGCCTGTTCGATGAACACGCCGAACGTCTTTTGAATCGTGGTGGCTTCAAACACCGATGGGATCGTGCCCGAGCTGACGTTCTGCGAGCCTGGGGCAATCTGCGTCGATCCCGTCTCGGCACCAGAAGAACGAAACCCGATGTATTGCGCACCTACCGTGGTCTTGAGCGCGAAGTTTGACAACGAGTACGAGGCGGTAGAGCCGACGTCGACCGTGACATTGCTGATGTTCACGCGGTTGAGGCCACGAGCGCCAAGACGCGTGGTCGCCGTGAGCGGCGGGCCTTCGCCACGCAGCAACAGGTTTTCGTCGCTGCGACCCGTGTAGTCGGTACCCACCGTAGCACGGTTCGCGAGCCAGCTGAACGGACGCCAGTTGGCGTTGGCCGACCAGATGAAGCGATTCACGTCCTGACTGGTTCGCTCCTGCCACATGTAGCCGGGCGTCCAGGCGCGATAGCCGTTGAGCGGCGTACCCAGA
>Ga0105047_10006063_pt1 | contig 20580 bp, 23 predicted proteins | sample MAT04_FD_78384 | JGI IMG/M metagenome (GOLD analysis project Ga0105047, IMG submission 78384) | Freshwater microbial communities from Lake Fryxell liftoff mats and glacier meltwater in Antarctica - MAT-04 (megahit assembly) | ecosystem: Environmental > Aquatic > Freshwater > Ice > Liftoff...
CTCTCCTCCGCGGGTCATTCTGAGGTCCTCACAAGTCGGAGCTTTGCGGGTGGCGGCAATGAATCTTCTGGGGAGGTTCATTGGCAGCGGAGTCGATTTGCCGCAGAGAGCCGAAAGCAATTCCGAGGATTTTGGAGCGAAGGCCATCAATCATTCTGGATAAAGGCGGCTGGTCATCCTGAGCGAAGCGGAGGCGGAAAGGTCGGCGAAGCGCAGTCGAAGGACCCCGTGCGCCCGGCTCGGACTCACGGGGTCCTTCGACTCCGTTCCTCCCCGCCTTCGCCCACGAGGAACTCCGCTCAGGATGACCGCTCCCTTATCCGGGCGCTGCGTTCGGAAAATCCTCGCTTAACCGACATCGCGAGCGTCCAGAGAATGCCGCCGCGCTGCCCGGATCAACCCAGTTTGGCGAGCGTGCGTTCGACGCCGGCAAAGAGCTCGTCGATCTGCGGGCGGGTGATGATGAGCGGCGGCGACATCGCGATGAGGTCGCGGATACCGCGGACGATCACTCCTTCGGCCCGCGAGATACCCGCGGCTTTCGCGCCGAGCGAGTTGTTGAGTTTGGATTTGTCGCGATCGGGCGGGAGCAATTCGAGGGCGCCGATGAGCCCGTGCCCGCGCGCGTCGCCGACGAGCGGGTGTCCGGCGAAGCTGCGCAGCTTTTGCTGAAAGTACGGCCCGGTGTCGTCGCGCACGCGCTCGACGAGACCTTCGCGCTCGATGAATGCGAGGTTGGCCAGACCGGCGGCGCAGGTCGTCGGATGGCCGCTGTAGGTGAAGCCATGCGCGAGGTAACCGCCGTGCTTCAGCACCCCGGCGATTTCATCGCGGACGACCGTCGCGCCGAGCGGCAGGTAGCCGCTGGTCAGACCCTTCGCGAGGACGATGAAGTCGGGATCGAGTTCCCACAGTTCGCTCGCAAACCAAGTGCCCAGGCGGCCGAAGCCGGTGATGACTTCATCCGCGACAAAAAGAATGCCGTGTTTCCGCGCCAGCTCGCGCAGCGCTTTCAGATAACCTTCTGGCGGGACGATCACCCCGCCCGCGCCCTGCACCGGCTCGATGAAAATCGCCGCGATGGTCGCCGGATCTTCGCGCAGCAAGATGCGCTCAGTTTCCTCGACGCACCATTTCCCGTAAGCCACGGGATCAGCTTCCTGATTCGCCGCGTAGGCATTCGGCCCCGGCACTTGCACGAAGCCCGGCAGCGGCAGGTCGAACGGCACCGTGCAACTCGACAGGCCGGTCATGCTCGTCGTGGCGATGGTCACGCCGTGGTAGGAAAAATTCCGCGTGACGATCTTCGTCTTCGCCGATTGCCCGCGCAGCTTGAGGTAACCGCGGATCAGCTTGAGCGCGGTCTCGTTCGCCTCGGAGCCGGAGTTGGTGAACATCACATGCCCGAGCCCGGCCGGCGCGAGCGACGCGATTTTCTCCGCGAGCGCGATGGCCGGCTCGGTCGTGGTGTTGAAGAACGAGCAGTAGTACGGGAGCGCGCGCATCTGCGCGGCTACGGCGTCGGTGATCTCGTGACAACTGTAGCCGACATTCACGCACCACAGCCCGGCGAGGCCATCGAGCATTTTGTGCCCGCGCGCGTCCCAGAGATACACGCCTTCGCCGCGCACCATGACGTGCGTGCCGGCGGCATGCATGTCGTCGTGATTGGTGAAGGGGTGGAGGTGATGCCGCGCGTCGCGCGCCGCGAGAGAGGCCGGGGTGCTCATGGCTTCAATCAATCACCGGGCGAAACCTTTGCCAAGCGGCGCACCGGTGTTCATCCTGACAAAAATGTCCCTCCCGATTTCCAGCAGCGACCTCGCACCCGGCGACAGCAAATCCGCCGCGCTCGACCTCACGGTCTTCGACATCGCGCGCATCCGCTCGGTGGACGATCCGCTTTTCGATCTCGCCTACGAGCGGCTCTGGGAGGAATTCGGCGCGAAGCACGAAATGGAACTGCGCGAGACGCTCGACCAGCGTTTCCGCCTCGCGCCGCGGCTGCTCTACGAAATGCTGCTCGTGCGGCGCGACGGGGAGTTTGTCGCCGTGCGCGATCACACCGCGATTCTGGCCCGCGGCGAGGCCCACGCCGTCGTCCATCTTTCCCACAATCTCGTCGCGCCCGCCACGCGCCGCACCGGCCTCGCCGGCTGGCTGCGCGCCTTTCCCATCGCCACCGCGCGCGAATGTCTGACCGGACACGGCAACCCCTTGAACACCCATCTTACGCTCGTCGCGGAGATGGAATATCCGCAGCCGGACGATCCGCCGCGCGCGATTCGTTTGCAGGCCTACGAACGGGCCGGCTTTCGCAAGATCGACCCCGCGCTCGTGCATTACCATCAACCCGATTTTCGCTCCCCCGCAGAAATCGACGCCACCGGCGGCCCGCGTCCCCTGCCCTTCCAGCTCATCGTCCGCCGCGTCGGGCGCGAGCATGAGCGCGTCATCTCCGGCGCGGAGACGCGCCAACTCGTGGGGGCGCTCTACGACATCTATAGTCCGCAATTTCGGCCCGCCGATCTGGCGCATCCGCTCCTCTCGCTCGATCGCTATCCCGACGAGCGCGCGATCATTTCCCTCCTTCCCCCGGCGCAATGCTGACGACTTTTTTCCATCCCGGTTACGCCGCTCCCATCGGCCAGCACATCATGCCGATTCGGAAGTTCGGTCTCGTGGCCGACGGCTTGCGCGACGCTCCGGGAATCCGGCTCACGCGCCCGGCACCCGTCACCGAGGAGGATTTGCGGCGGGTGCATACCGCCGAGTATCTCGACGCGATCAAAACCGGCGAGCCGCGCGACCTCGCGCAGTCGCAGAAATTTCCGTGGTCGCCGGAGCTGTTCACGAGCGTCTGCCTGACGAGCGGCGGCTGCCTGGCAGCGGCGCGACAGGCTTTGCAAGACGGCGTCTCCGCGGCGCTGGTCAGCGGCTTCCATCATGCGTGCGCGGATCACGGCGAAGGGTTTTGCACTTTCAACGGACTGGTCGTGACGATCGACGCGCTGGTCGCCAGCGGGGAAATCAAAACCGCCGCCGTGCTCGACATGGACCTGCATTACGGCAACGGCACCGCGCAACTCGCCGCGACCCGGCCGCACCTCTTCGCGGTCTCCATCTACGGCAACGATTACTGGGACAATTTCTGTTACCGCGGCGTGACCAAGCGGCATCATCAGGATGGCGACAATCACGTTTCCTTGGCGCTGCCGGAGGGCTGCGACCGCCAGACGATGCTCGGGATCATGGACAAAGCGCTGCCCTTGATCGCCGCGCAAAAACCCGACGTGCTGCTCTACCAGGCCGGCGCCGATCCGTACTTTGAAGACCCGTATTCGCCGCTCGCGCTCGATCACGACGATCTGCGGGCGCGGGACCGGCGGGTGTTTGAATTTGCCAAAGCGCACGGGATTCCCGTGGCGTGGGTGCTGGCCGGCGGCTACACCGAAGACGTGAGCAAAGTCGTGCGCGTCCATCTCAATACCTTCGAGGCTTGGAGAGAAATTTATGGCGGCTGAGCGCTGGCAAAACTTCAGTCCTGGTGATTTGTCCGTGGCACTGCCGGAAGTCGTCGCGGGCGATGTGCCGGCGGCAATCGTGGCCGCAACTGACGCCGCCGCGATGTGGGCGCGGACTCCTTTGGCGGAGCGCATCGAGCGGATGCGCGCGGCGCAACAAGCGCTCGCAGCGGCGAAGGATGAACTGGCGCGCGGCATCGCTCTGGAGACCGGCAAACCGCTCACCGAGGCGCTCGGCGAAGTCGGTGCGGTGATCGCGAAAATTGACCTGACGATCGGCGATGCGGAGGAACATCTCACCGAGCGGACGATTCTCGGCGGACCGCATCCCGCGGTCGTCCGGCAGAGCGCACGCGGCCCGGCGGTGGTTATCGGGCCGTTTAATTTTCCGCTGCATCTCGGCCACGGCGCGAACGTCGCGCATCTGCTCGCCGGCAATCCGGTGATCTTCAAACCGTCGCCGCTCGCCGCGACTGTCGCCGCGCGTTACGTGGATTTGTTCGCGCCGCACTTTCCGCCGGGCGTCTTTCAACTCGTGCAAGGAGGCGGCGCGGAAGGCGAGGCGCTGTGCCTCGACCCGCGCGTGCGCGCCATTTGCTTCACCGGCTCGGTGCCGGTCGGGCGGGCGCTGGCGCTGAAGCTGGCGGGTGATTTTGCCAAGGACGTAGCGCTCGAACTCGGCGGCAGCAACGCGCTGATCGTCTGCGCCGATGCCGATCTCGGTGCCGCCGCCCAAGCCGCAGCGGACGGCGCGTGCCTGACTTCCGGCCAGCGCTGCAATGCGACGACCCGGGTGATCGTCGAGCGCTCGGTCGCGGCGGCGTTCGAGCACAAATTCCTCGACGCGCTCGCCGGGTACGAGCCCGGCGATCCGCGGCTGCCCGCGACCAAACTCGGCCCCGTGATCAGCGCCGCCGCCGTCGCGCGCTACGAAAAGCTGCTCGGCGAGTTGCGCGGCGACTGGCTGCTGGCGGGCCAGGTCGAGCCGGTCGTTGCCGGCAAACGCGGCCATTACGTCCGGCCCGCGGTCATCCGCCGCGAAGGCGATGGCGCCACCGACGCGGAGTGCTTCGTGCCCCTGGTCAGCTTCTTCGTCGCCGACGATCTCGACCACGCCGCGCGGCTGCAAAGCGCCACGCCCTTCGGTCTCACCGCCTCCCTTTTCACGCGGAGCGAAGACACCTTCCGCCGTCTCGGTGCAGAGCTCGAAGTCGGCAATCTCTACGCCAATCTTCCCACGACCTTCTCGCCGTCGACACTCCCCTTCGGCGGCTGGCGCGAATCCGGCAATGGCCGCCCCGGCGGACGCGGTTTCATCCGCTTCACGACAAGGGAGCAAGCGGTGCAGTGGACGGGATTCTGAAACTATAAAAACGCGTGTCATCCTGAGCGGAGTTCCGTCGCGGGCGCAGGCGGGACGGAACGTAGTCGAAGGATCCCGGCGCTTCACGGGGGGAGTCGCTCGCAATGCCACGGGATTCTTCGACTGCGTTACACTCCGCTCAGAAGGACGGCGGGGAGAGAATGTCTTTTCAAATGCGCCACTCACCGCTACGCGTAGCGCTCACATGACTTCAGCGACGCCAGCTTCCGCGCGCTTTCGCATCCCCTCCGGGATGGTGCTCGTCAACTGGCTCTGCGGCGGATGGACGATCCTCGTCTTCATCTTCCTCTACCTCCCGATCCTGCTGCTGGTCGCGTATTCCTTCAACAAGTCGGACATGGGCATTGCCTGGACCGGCTTCACTTTCAAATGGTACGAGAAGCTCTGGAACACCCAGCCGCTGATCGACGCGCTCAAGAACAGCCTGATCGTCGCCAGTATCACGACTGTCCTTTCGGTGATCCTGGGCACGATCGGCGCGTGGCTGCTGTATCGCTACCGCTTCCCCGCGCTCAAGGCGCTGAGCACGCTCATCTTCATCCCGATGGTCATCCCCGAGGTCATCATGGGTGTGAGCCTGCTCATCCTTTTCACGGTCGTCAGCGGGCCGCTCAATGAATGGCTGGCGACTTTCAGCGAAGTCGAGGCCGGGCTCGGTTACACCACGATCATCATCGCGCACACCACGTTTTGTTTTCCCTTCGTGCTCGTCGCGATTCAGGCGCGGCTCGTGGGCGTCGATCCCTTTCTGGAAGAGGCCGCGATGGATCTCGGTGCGCCGCCGATCAAGGCCTTCTGGCTCGTCATGGTGCCGTATCTTTTGCCCGCGATCATCTCCGGCGCGCTGATGTCCTTCACCCTCTCGCTCGACGAATACATCGTCACGCTTTTCACCACCGGCCCCGAGTCGCAGACCCTCACGCTCAAAGTCTTCGGCATGGCCAAAAAGGGCCTCGATCCTTCGCTCAACGCCATCTCCACCGTCTTCGTCCTTGCGACCGCCATTCTCGTGGTGCTTGCTGAGGGCGTCCGCAAAATGAACCGCTGACGTTCCGTTCTTTAGCCAAATCCAAAACCATGAAAACCATCCGCATCCTGCTCGCGTTCGTCCTCATCGGTCTCGTCGCCGCGCCACTTCCGGCGCTGGCGCAGAAAAAGAAAAACTCCATCAACCTCTTCTGCTGGTCCGAGTATGTGCCGCAGGAAGTGATCGATGGATTCACCAAGGAAACGGGCATCAAGGTCAACGTGGAAAACTACGCCTCGAACGAAGAGATGCTGGCCAAGCTCCTCGCCGGCGGCAGCAAATACGACCTCATCCAGCCTTCGGAATACACCATCGAGGCGCTGGCCAAGATCGGGAAACTCGAGGAACTCAACCTCGCAAACATCCCGAACATCAAGAATCTCGATCCGAAATACACCAAGCTGGCGCACGATCCGGAAGGGAAATTCACCGTGCCGTGGATGGTCGGATCGGTCGGCATCGTGGTCAATACGGCCAAGGTCAAAGACCCGATCAAGGGCTACAAGGATGTCTTCTCCGGCAAATACAAGAAGCGCATCGTGGTCCTGAACGACGCGCGGGAAATCGTCTCGTGGGCGCTGAGTTCGCTCGGGTTGCCGATCAACGACATCACACCCGAGAACCTCGAAAAGGTGAAGCCGGTGCTCAAGGAATGGCTCCCGCAGATCAAGGTCTATGACTCCGATTCACCGAAGACCGCGCTGCTTAATGGCGACGTCGATCTCGGGATCGTGTGGAGCGGCGAGGCGGCGATTCTCTTCAAGAAGAACAAGAAATTCGCCTACGTGCTGCCCGAGGAAGGCGCGCACATGTTCATCGACAGCCTCGCCATCCCGAAGGGCGCGCCGAACAAGGAGAACGCCGAGAAGTTCATTAACTACATCCTCAAGCCCGAGGTCAGCAAACTCATCTCGGAAGGCTTCCCTTACACGAATCCGAACGCGGAAGCGGTGAAGCTGCTGAGCAAAGCCGAGCAGACCAATCCCGCGAGCTATCCTCCCGGCGAACCGAAGCTGGAGACCTTCAAGGACATCGGCAAGGCGGCCAAGGACATCGACAAGGTCGTCACCGATCTTAAGGGCAAGTAACCCGTCCCCTGCACGCTGTCATTCTGAGCGGAGTGTAAACGCAGTCGAAGAGCCGCAGACCGCCGAAGGCAGTCCCGTCACATCACTAAGCGCTTCGGCCCGTGAAAGACCTCTTCGTTTACGTCCTCACCAACGAGCGCCGAACCACCCTCTACATCGGCGTGACGAACAACCTCGAAGGTCGTATCTGGCAGCACCAAAACGGCGAAGGGTCGAAGTTCGCCAAACGCTACAACCTGAGCGTGCTGATTTATTTCGAGGCTTTCCCCGAAGCGAGAGCGGCTATCGCGCGTGAGACGCAACTGAAAGGGTGGACGCGGGCGAAAATGGAAGCGCTGATTGCGACGATGAATCCCGAGTGGCGGGATTTGTCGGAGGAGATCTTCGGAGCGGAGTCACCGGTGGTGCGGCGGGATTGCGCCACCCACCTCCGCCCCGGCGCGGTCTGCGATTCTTCGACTGCGTTACACTCCGCTCAGAATGCCCGTGGGGTGGGAGGTGGCCGCGGAGTGGGAGGGGCACGGAAATGCTAGCCACGACTAGCGTCGCCGAGCCCACGGGCAGCCAGCGGCGGCCGGGGCTGCTCGGCTGGCTGCTGATGGCGCCGATGCTTCTCTGGCTCGTCGCGTTCGTCGTCGTGCCGACGGGCATCCTGCTCGTCTATAGCTTCTGCCAGCGCGATGAACTCGGCCAGATCGTCTATGATTTCTCGTGGGAGAATTACCGGCGCATCTTCATTGACTCGGACACCGGCAAGTTCGGCACGACTTACCTCACCGTCTTCATCCGCTCCATCGTCTATGCGGGGCTGACCACGATCATCTGCCTCGTCGTCGGTTACCCGGTCGCGTGGTTCATCGGGCGCGCCCCGGAGAACCGGCGCAACCTGCTGCTGATGCTCGTCATGATCCCGTTCTGGACGAGCTTCCTCGTCCGCACTTACGCATGGATCACCATCCTGAGCACGAACGGCCTGCTCAATGGCATGCTCGAATACACCAAGCTCATCTCCGAGCCCTTCGAGATGCTTTACACGCCGGGCGCCGTCGTCCTTGGCCTCGTTTATAGCTACCTGCCGTTCCTCATCCTTCCCGTTTATGGCTCGGTGGAAAAACTCGACAACTCGCTCGTCGAAGCCGCCTTCGACCTCGGCGCCGGGCCGATCCGCACCTTCCAAAAGGTCATCGTCCCCCTCACCCAGCCCGGCATCGTCGCCGGCATCCTCCTCGTCTTCATCCCGGCGATCGGCATGTTTGCCATCACCCAACTCATGGGCGGCGGGATCAAGCCGACGATCGGTGAAGTCATCCAGAACCAGTTCCTCCAGGCGCGCGACTGGCCTTTCGGCGCGGCCCTCGGTATGACCATTGTCGTCGTCTTCGCGGTCACCTTTTGGTTCACGTCGCGCAAGCAGGAAGCTGCGTAGCTCCAAACGCCGTCATTCTGAGCGGAGTGTAACGCAGTCGAAGAATCGCAGACCGCGCCGGGGCGGAGGTGGGTGGCGCGATCCCCTCGCTCCACAAACGACCGTCGGCGGTGAAGCGACGGGGTTGCGCCCGCCTTCGCCCGCGCGCGGTCTCGCCGACTCGGCTCTTCGACTGCGTTACACTCCGCTCAGAATGACATGCTTTTTTTTAACTGGGCCACGCCCTGGCGAAGCAGCCCCGCTTGTCAAAAGCGCGCCTGCGGCCTAACTTCCGGCATCCCGCCGGAGATGGCGGCCCCTATTTTATGCCAAACGCCATGGTCATCGGACTGGGTGGAGTCGGTTCCGTCATCGGGCGGAAGCTCCACGAATATGAGTGTTTCGACCGGATCATCCTGGCCGATGTCGATGCGACGTATGCCCACGTCCTGCACAACACCACCAAACGCAGCCGCTTCGAGGTCATCACGCTCAACGCCATGGAGACCAACAAGGTCGCCGCCGCCATGGTCGAACACCAGATCGCCGTCACCCTCAACGCCTGCAACTGCTACACCAACTACTCCATCCTCGAAGCCTGCCAGCGCGCCGGGTCGCATTACATCGACATGGCCGCCGATATTTATGCCGCGCCGGGCGTGAAGAAGGCGGGCAAAAACTCCTTCGAGGCCGAGATCGAAAAATTTCACAGCAGTTATCTCGAAAAGGATCTCGCCGGCTTGCTCTGCCTCGGCTGCGACCCCGGCGCCGTCAATATCTTCGCCCGCTGGGCCATGGACCGCCTCGACACCGCGACCAGCATTCGCGTGCTCGATGCCGACAATGCCATCGTCAAAGGCTACCGCCTCGCCGTCCTCTTCTCGCCCGAGACCCTCTTCGAGGAACTCAACGCCGTGCCCTACTTCGTCAAGGACGGCAAAGTGGTCGGCGGCCGCCCGCTCGAGACCGAGGTCGATTGGTATCGCTTCCCCGACCCCATCGGCATGCAGAAAACCTACGCCGTCGCCCACGAGGAAGGCGTCTCGCTCGGCATCTATCCGCCCTTCGTCGAGAAAGGCGTGAAGTATAGCGTCTTCAAATACGGCATCAGCGACCAGATGGTGAATGTCGCCAAGAGCATCGACCTGCTGAACCTCGACACCTGGAAAAAGGTGAAAGTCGATGGCGTGGAAGTCGCCCCGATCCGCGTCGCCACGGCCAATCTGCCCAAGCCCGCCAGCCTCGGCGCGACCGTCGATGGTTATTCGTGCGTCGGCACCGAAGTCCGCGGGACCAAGGAACGCAAGCGCGTCGAGTACTTCATCTACACGATGGACAGCCACCGCGACGCTTACGAAAAATGGGGCTACTCGCTGACCGTCCTCCAGACCGGCATCCCGCCCGCCCTCGCCGCCAAGTTGTTAGTCACCGGCCAGCTCAAGGAACGCGGCGTCCTCATGCCCGAGGCGCTCGACCCCGAGCCGTTCATGGAAAACTTCAGCCGCGAAGGGCTGTCGATCTTCGTCGAAAAGCGGGAAGTCGAGCGGATGTAAACGGACCGCTCACCGGTCGCCAACTGCGCCGCCTTGCACCGCTCCCGCGAGCGTCCACAACGGTGTCATTCTGAGCGGAGTGGTCTTGTGGGCGCAGGCGGGAAGGTCACGCAGTCGAAGAACCCCGTCGAACAACCGGCGATGATCATTCGTGGAGCCACGGGGTTGCGCCCGCCTTCGCCAGCGAAACACCATCGTCCACAGCACCGGCCGGGCCGTGTGGCGCCGCACCCCATCGAGCCACCAGCGCGGGTCCAGATGCTTCAGTCGCTTCGAGAGGGGCCGACCGACCGCCCCAGGAGCGGCTCTGGCCGCCGCCGCGGCGTTCGGGCGGGCTTGCAAGGGCGGCATGGGCGTAGCACGCTTCGCCTCATGAGCACGCCGCTGCTTGAATCGAAGCCGAACGTGATGATGGGCAAACCGGTGATCACGGGGACGCGGTTGACCGTGGAACTGATCCTCGAAAAGCTGGCGGCGGGCGAGACTCCCGAGCAGATCGTGGAAGCGCATCCCCGGCTGACCCGCGAGGCGGTGCTGGCCGCCGTAGCTTTCGCCGGTCAGGCGCTGCGCGCAGATGTGATTTACCCCTTGGCCTCCGAGGCAGCATGAACCTGCTGGCCGACGAGAATCTCGATCGGCAGATTGTCGCGTAACTCCGGACGGCGGGACACGAGGCGCTCGCGGTGGCGGAGACGGAACCCGGAGTGGATGACGCCACGGTGCTGGACCGGGCCAATGCGCATGGCGCGTTGCTCGTGACGGAAGACAAGGATTGCGGCGAACTCGTCTTCCGCCAGCAGCTCGTGCATCGCGGGGGGATTCTCGTTCGGCTGGCGGGCCCAAGCACCATCGTCAAAGCGGCCTTGGTCACAAAGACGCTGGCCGCTCATGCGGAAGAATTACCGCAAGCGTTCACGGTCATCTCGCCGGGAGCGGTCCGGATTCGCCGCGCCGGTAGAAGAGACCTTAGCGCCCGCCCCAGGACCGGCTCTGGCCTCCGCCGCGGCGTTGTTCGCCGGGCGCTCGGTTTTGGCCGGCGCCACGGAAACGGCCGACATCACCGCCACGAGGCTGCTGCGGACGCTGCTGGCGTGGGCCGCGCGGGGGAGCGGGTGGCTCGGGCGGGGCGGCGCTGGTATAGTCGAAGCCTTCGAGGCGTTTGCGCGGGAGGCCGCGGCCGATGAAGCGTTCGAGCGAGCGCAGGTCGCCATGTTCATCTGGGCAGACGAAGCTGAGGGCGTCGCCGACCTGGTTGGCGCGACCGGTGCGACCGATGCGGTGGACGTAGTCTTCGTTGGTCATCGGGAAGTCGTAGTTGATGACGTGGCTGATGCCGTCCACGTCGATGCCGCGGGCGGCGATGTCGGTGGCGACGAGGACGCGGACTTTGCCTTCCTTAAACTCCCCGAGGGCGCGCAGGCGCTGGTTTTGCGAGCGGTTGCTGTGCAGGGTGCCGCACTTGATGTTCACGCTTTCGAGCTTCCGCGCGATGCGGTCGGCACCGTGTTTGGTCCGGCTGAAGACGAGCACGCTATCCATGCCGGGCTGGCCGAGGAGGGAGACGAGAAGGGCGAGCTTGAGGTGGCGCGGGACTTCGTAAGCGATCTGGGTGACGGTCTCGGCGGGATTTGACCGGCGGCCGACCTGGACGGTGTGCGGCTGGTGGAGGAACTCGTGGGTCAGCGCCTCGATCTCGGGCGAGAGGGTGGCGGAGAAGAGGAGCGTCTGGCGGTTCTTGGGGAGCTTCTTGACGACGCGGCGGATGCTCGGGAGGAAGCCCATGTCGAGCATGCGGTCGGCTTCATCGAGGACGAGGAACTGGAGGCCGGTCCAGTCGCCGTGGCGCTGGTCCATGAGATCGAGGAGGCGGCCGGGGCAGGCGACGATGAGTTCGACATTCTCGCGGAGGGCCATGACCTGCGGGCGTTCGCCGACGCCGCCATAGACCGTGGCCATCTTCAGCGGGAGATGTTTGGCGTAGGCGCGGACGTTCTCCTCGATCTGGGCGACGAGCTCGCGGGTCGGGGCGAGGACGAGGACGCGGATCTTCCGCCCGAGCGGCGGCTTCGAGGCGAGGAGCTGGAGCATCGGCAGGACGAAGGCGGCAGTCTTGCCAGTGCCGGTCTGGGCGATGCCGATGAGATCGACGCCGGTGAGGATCTTCGGGATGGCCGCGGCTTGGATGGGCGTGGGTTCGGTGTAACCGGCTTCTTTGAGGGCGGCGAGGATGCGGGGTTCGAGACCGAGGGCAGCAAAAGGCATGGGAATATTAGGAGTAAGGAATTGGCGTTGAGGAGGTGCAGGCGGACGTTCTCGCAAGGAGCAGCAGAAGCCGTGGCGGCACCGACAGTCGAACCGGGAGGGGGCGGACTATGGCCGCGGAACTTTGGAATAGCAACAGCGATAGCTAGGCGAGACCGGCGCGGGTGAGTTGCCGCGCGGGGTCCCAAACGCTCGGGGCTTTTCGCGAAGGGCTCCACCACTTCATTCCGTCGGCAATCCATCGGGCGCGGGCTTCTTCGTAAGTGAGACCTCGATCGTCGTCATCGAAACCGAACTGGTAGCCGCAGGCGGGGCAGATTTCATCGGAGGCGCCGCCGGAGTCATTGCGCGGGGGTTCGTCGAGTTCCGGCCAGCCACAAACGGGGCAGAGGTGTTTCATCGCGCGGTGCGGAGGTCGATGCGCTCGCCGGGCTGGCGGTCGAAGTAATCGGGGCTGCCGGGCTTGAAGAAAGTGCGGGTGGTGCCGTCGCGATTGTAGGCGGCGAAGGCGCCTGTCGCCGGATCGAAGACGCGGAGGCTGCCATCGGTGTCGCGCTTGGCTAATAGGCCGGTGGCCTTCCCGCGCTGGAGAAAGGCGGCGGCCTGCGCGGCGTAGTCGTCGGCGTCGCGGGCCTGGAAGTCCTGACCGTGGCGGGCGAAGTGGTCGGCGAGCGTTTCGATGCGGCCCCAAGTCCGGCCGGTCGGCAGAAGGCCGGTGGCAGGCGCGCGGCTCTCGGTCTTGGCTGGTGCGGGCGCGGCAGACGGCTGGTTTTTCGGCTGCCCGACAAACCACGAGACGCCGAGAATGGCGGCGAGGATGATGAGCTTGAAGACCTGCCGCGACATGGCCGCGGGTTCTTACGCAAGGCAGGCCATGGCCTTCGACTCTTCGTTGGCGTAAGGCTGCTGCGGCGTGAGGTTCAGCTCGGCGAGGAGTTGCTGATCTTCGTCCACGCCGGGGTTTTCGGCGGTGAGGAGTTTGTCGCCGTAGAAGATGCTGTTGGCGCCCGCGAAAAAGCAGAGCGCCTGGCCTTCCTTCGTGAGCCGGGTGCGGCCGGCGCTGAGGCGGACCTTGGCCTTCGGCAACGCGATGCGGGTGGTGGCGATGAGGCGGACGAGCGCGAAGACATCGACCGGCGGCTGTTCTGCGAGCGGGGTGCCGGGCATGGCCATGAGGCAATTGATCGGCACACTCTCGGGCGCGGGGTCGAAGTTGGTCAGGACTTCGAGCATCTTCAGGCGGTCGGCGACGGTCTCGCCGAGGCCGATGATGCCACCGCAGCAGACGCCCATGCCGGCCTGTTGCACGGCCTGGATGGTGTTCACGCGATCCTGAAAGGTGTGGGTGCTGACGATCTCGGGATAAAACTCGGGCGACGTGTCGATGTTGTGATTGTAGGCGGTGACGCCGGCTTCCTTGAGCTTGCGCGCCTCGGGGAGCGAGAGCTGGCCGAGGGTCACGCACACTTCCATGCCGAGCTTGCTGACTTCGCGGATCGTGCCGAGCACCTGCTCAAACTTGGCGTCGCCATCGCGCACGCCCTTCCACGCCGCGCCCATGCAAAAGCGGGTGGAGCCGTGCTCCTTCGCGCGGCGCGCGACCTCCATCACCGCGTCCGTTTCCATGAGCTTTTCCGCTTTCACGTCGGTCTTGTAGCGCGCGCTCTGGGCGCAGTAGCCGCAGTCTTCGGAACAACCGCCGGTCTTGATCGAAAGGAGAGTGCAGAGTTGCACTTCGCCACGCTTCCAGTGGTCGAGATAGGTAATGCGGGCCTGCTGGATGAGGTCGAAGAAGGGCTGCTCGTAGATGGCTTGAAGCTCGGGGAAGGTCATCGCTGCCACGATGCGAAGCACCGCCGGACGTGTCCAGCGTTTAGACCGCGCGCCCGCGAAAACGCGCCGCTTGACTTCAAAAGGTCGCTCCTTACCTTGCGCCTCCGCCCTTCTGTCGTCCGCATGTTTCGCCTTTCCGTTCTCCGTTTTTTGCCCGCCGCAGCCGCTGTCGTGCTGCTCATCACGTCCGCGAGAGGGCAGGAGGTGCTCGATGGTATTGCGGCGGTGGTCAATAATGACGTGGTCACTTTTTCCCAAGTCCGCGAACTGGTGGGACCGAAGGAGAAGGCGGCCCGCGAGACGCTGAAAGGCGAGGTGCTGGTGGAGAAGATCAAGGAGATCCGCCTTTCGGCGATCAACGATCTCATTGACCGGGCGCTCATTCTTCAAGACTTCAAAACCAAGGGGTTTACCATTCCCCCATATCTGATCGAGGAGCGGATTCAGGAAATTATCCGGGACTCCTTCGGCGGCGACCGGCAGGCGTTTTTGCGCACGCTTTCCGCCCAGGGCTTCACTCTCGAGAAGTTTCGCGAATTCCAGCGCGATTCGATCATCGTCCAGGAGATGCGGCGCCAGGCCGTGAAAGGCGCGACCACGGTGTCCGACCAGAAAGTGCAGGGATACTACGCGGAGCACGCCGAGGAGTACAGCACGCAGGAGGAGATCAAGCTGCGTATGATCGTCATCCGCGGCGGGGTGGAAAACGCCTCGAAGCGCAAAATGATCGAGGAGATCCGGGAGAAAATCGTTGGCGGGGCCGAGTTTGGCGATCTGGCCAAGATGTATTCGGAGGGCTCGGAACAGGAAGCCTACGGCGATGTCGGCTGGATCAATCGCAAGCACTTCAACGAAAGCCTGACCAAGATCGCCTTTGCGCTGAAGCCCGGCCAGATGAGCCAGATCATCGAACTCGGCGGCAGCTACTATCTTCTCTTCTGCGAAGCGAAGAAGCAGGCCAGCATGAAGCCGCTGAAAGAAGTCCGGCCAGAGATCGAGAAGGTGCTGCTCCAGAACGAACGCCAAAAGCAGCAGCAGGAATGGCTGCTCAAGCTGCGGAAGAAGGCGTTCATCAAGCTCTATTGATGGCAGCGGAGGCATGAGCCCTTCCTCCGCGGGCGGCACGCTCGCCAAGTACTGGAAGGTCTTCGACATCGGCCTTCAGAATACCTTCGTCTATCGCTGGAATTTCCTCCTGCGGGCGGTCTTCGGCATCGTGCCGCTCATCGGCACGGTCTATCTGTGGCAGGCGATCTTCCGCCCGGGGCAGGAGGCGATCAGCGGCTACGACTATTCGTCGATGATCTTCTACTTCATGCTCACGGTCTTCCTCGACAACCTGATCACGCCGACCGAGGACGAGTGGCAAATCGCCGCGGAAATCCGCGACGGAAAAATCAGCGCCTACCTCACCAAACCCCTCAACTATCTCGGCTACCGCATCGGCCTCTACCTTAGTTACCGGCTGCTCTACATCAGCGTCGTGTTCCTCCCGATCGTCGCGCTCGGCTGGATCTTTCGCGATCATCTGCGGTTCCCGGAGCACGCCGTGACCTGGCTGGCCTTCGGCGCTTCGACGGTGATGGCCGCGTTTCTCCAGTTCTTCATCGCCTACTCGCTGGCGCTGATTGCTTTCTGGGTGCTGGAGATTTCCACCATCGTTTTCATCCTCTACTCGTTCGAGTATTTCCTCAGCGGCCACGTCTTCCCGCTCGATATCATGCCCGCGTGGTTGCAGGGCTTCATCCACTGGTCGCCTTTCACCTACGAGCTGTTCTTCCCCGCGCAGATCTACATGGAGCGGGTGAAAGGCGCGGCCCTCGCAGAAGGCCTGGCGATCCAGGCGGGCTGGGTGCTCCTCACCTATCTCCTCGCCAAGGTACTGTGGGCGCGCGGCGTGCGGAAGTATCAGGCCGTCGGAGGCTGAACGCCCATGCGCCGTTACCTCGAAATTTACTGGCTGATGATCCGCAACTCGCTGATCCGCGAGATGAATTTCAAGGCCAACTTCACCCTCTGGATGGTCGTCGAGTTGCTCTGGCTCATCGGGCAAATCATTTTCCTCGAAGTGCTCTTCAGCCATGTGGACAGCATCGGTGACTGGTCGAAGTGGGAGTGCGTGCTGCTCGTCGGCACGCATCAGATCACGGCGCAGCTTTTCCAGGCGTTCTTCTACGTGAACCTCGCGGAGCTACCCGATCTCATCCGCACCGGACGGCTCGACATCATGCTGCTCCTGCCGGTCGATGCGCAGTTCGCCGTGTCCACGCGGAAGTTCGGCATGGACAACGTGGTCAATGCGCTCGTCGGCGTGGCCATCGTGATCTTCTGCCTCGTCCAATTGCAGGTCGTGCCGCAACCGCATCAGATCGCGCTTTACGTCGTGGCCATCGCTTTCGGCGTGGCGGTGCACTACGCGGTGCTCTTCGGCCTCGCCACGGTCGCGTTCTGGATCATGCGCGCGCAGGGGTTGATCTACGGGTACTACAATGTCTTCAACATCGCGCGTTACCCCGACGTGGTTTTCCACGGGATTTTCAAGGTTATCTTCAGCTACTTCATCCCGGTGATCATCGTCGCCAACGTGCCCTCCCGCATCCTCGCGCGGGCGCTCGAATCGCCCTGGAGCGGTCTCGCCCAGCTCGCTGGCGCCGCGCTTTTCATCGTCCTCGCCACGCGGATTTTCTGGCTCTTTGCGTTGCGTCGTTACTCGTCCGCGAGTTCCTGAATACTCGTCCGCGAGTTCCTGAAATACTCCTCCGCCAGCTCTTCAAAACCGCCACTTTCCACGGTTCCGCAGATGCTTGAAAATACGTGCCGTTTCCCCTTGCGCGGCTTTGGGAATGCAATTATCTATCCGCCCTCATTTTCCCGTAACGCCCAAGCCTGACCCCTTTTCCCCCGCTCCATTTATGGCCAAAGCCAAGCCCGCCAAATCCACCTCGAAACCCAAGAAATCCGCTCCAGCAAAAACGCTGAAAAGCGCGAAGAAGCCTGCAGGGAAGAAGGTAAAACTGGTGAGCAAGTCGGCCCAGCTCGCCGCCAAAGCGGCGGCGAAAGCCAATGCCAAAACCCCCGTCAAAGTGAACGGCTCGGCGAAGAGCGGCAACAAGCATCCTGCGCCCGCAGCCAGTCACGCGCCCGAACGGCCCAACGGCCAACCGCTCAAGCCGGTGGTGCTCACCCCTTTCCTGAAGAAGCAAAAAGAGAAGCTGCTCCAGCTCCGCGATTCGATGCTCGACTCGATGATGGGCGTGGCCAAGGACAACCTCCGCACCCGCGCCGAAGGCAGTGAAGCGAGCGCGTTCGGCATGCATCAGGCGGACGCGGGCAGCGACGCCTACGACCGCGACTTCGCGCTCAGCCTCCTCTCGCAGGAGCAGGACGCACTTTATGAGATCGAAGAGGCGATCAAACGCATCGATTTCGGCACCTACGGCGTCTGCGAAATGAGCGGCAAGCCGATCGCTCATGCCCGGCTCGAAGCGCTCCCCTTCGCGCGCTACACCGTCGAGTGCCAGTCACAGATTGAGAAGATGGGCAAAGTCACCCGCGCCCGCGTTCCCGTCACTTCGCTCTTCGGTCTGACCGACGAAGAAGGCGGCGGCGAAAGTGAAGAAGAAGAACCTGCAACCGACACCAAGGAATAACCCACACACCATTTTATGGGCCGCGATTTTATCATTCTCGAATGCACCGAGGCGAAAGCCGAAGGCAAACCCGTCTCGCGCTACATCTCGTCGCGCAACAAAAAGAGCCCGAACACTCCGAACCGGCTCGAAAAGAAGAAGTACAACCCGAACCTCAAGCGCCACACGCTTCACCGGGAAACCAAGTAACACGCCATGCAGCCCAAGACTCCGCAACGCCGCACCAATTTCCGCAAAGCCAACCGCACGATGCCGCGGCGGCGTATCGACATCGCCCTCGAGGCGCTGGATTACAAAAACCCGGACATTCTGAAGAAGTTTGTCACCGAGAGCGGCAAGATCCTTCCCCGTCGGCTGACCGGCATGCCCGCGCATTTCCACCGGAAAATCACGCGCGAGATCAAGCGCGCCCGGGCCGTGCTGCTCATGCGGTAAGGCTGCCATCCACAGCATTTGCGTCAAAAAAGCGCGCCCGTCCGGGCGCGCTTTTTTGCGTCCAGAGATCGGTGCCGGGAAAGTTCACCCAAACGCCATGTTTCACCTTGCTGAAACAAACAACCTCGCTTACGTCTCCGCCGGATGTTGGGCGAGCCAAGGGCTTGGTGCGCTTGTGTTTCCCTCAGCCAGCAACCGATTCCATGAGCAGATTTCTTTTTTTCCTCCTCATCGGTTGCTTCCTCCCAGTGTTTCGGCGGTTCATCCCGTTGCGTCACTGGCGGCTTGGAAGGACGCTCTTCGCAGCGGCTTCCTCCGACATCCCCCGGCGAAGTTTTTCCCTCGTGGCCACCCGGCGCGTTTTCCGATCTGCGAACGCGTCGAACCATCGGCGGAGCCGTGCACCTCGCGTGCGCTTCCCGGGCACTGCAACACCTCGACATCTGAAAACCTATCCACATGAGACCCCACGATTCCAAGGGTTCGGGCCGCCGCCAAGGACGCGGCCCGCGCCGCCCCTCCAATTCCCGCAACGAATCCCGTACCCCGCAACCTCCCCCCGCAAAAAAGACCTTCTGGCAGAAGCTGGTGGCCTTTTTCAAACCGGCGCCGGCCTCTGCTAATGGCAGTCGGCGCCCTGCCGACGCACCCGCGCGCGGCGAAAGCCGCACCAGCCGCAAACCGGAATCGGTCGAAGTCACTTCCTCGAAACTCTACATCGGCAACCTCAGCTACGACGCCACCGAGAACGACCTGCTCGAATTGTTCAACGGCGTTGGCCTCGTGAAAAATGCCGAGGTCGTGACCCACAAATACAACGAGAAATCGAAAGGCTTCGGCTTCGTTACCATGACGACCATCGACGAGGCAAAACGCGCCGTCGTCGAACTCCACGACAAGGAATTCATGGGCCGCAAGCTCGTCGTCAGCGGCGCCAAGACTGGCGAACGCGAGCCAAACTACCGCGGTTAAGAACCGCCTGAATAGTCTTTTCAAAAGGCCCGCTGTTCGCAGCGGGCCTTTTGCTTTTCCCGTTCTGTCGATCCGCGCTCTTTGCCCTACTCTCTCGCCACTCGCGTGACTTCCGCCTCCCCGCCACTCTTCATCGTCGCCGGACCGACTGCCGTGGGAAAATCCGAACTCGCCGTGACCATCGCCGAACGCTGCGGCGGAGAAATCGTCAGCGCCGACGCCTTCCAGGTTTACCAGGGCCTGGACATCCTCACCGCGAAACCTTCACCCGATCTCCAGGCGCGCGTGCCCCATCATCTCATCGGCGAAATCCCTCTCACCCAAGCCTTCGATGTCGCGCAATACCTGCGCCTGGCCCGCGAGCGGATTGCCGCCATCCGCTCGCGCGGACGGATCCCGATCATCGTCGGCGGCACCGGACTCTATTTGCGCGCGCTGACTCACGGACTGGCGGAGTTGCCCGCCGCCGATGCCACACTTCGGGCGCAATTTGAATCGCAAACATCCGGCGAACTCGGCCAACAACTCGCCGCGCTGGATCCCGCTGGTCACGCCGGGATCGATCTCCAGAATCGGCGGCGCGTCATCCGTGCTCTCGAAGTTTGCCTGCTCTCCGGGCGTCCATTTTCCAGCTTTCGCGATGAATGGAAGGAAACAGCCATCGCCGCCAGCGGCGTGGTGCTCAACCGCGCGCGGGAGGAACTTTACGACCGAATTCATCGGCGGACCGAAGCCATGTTTGCCGCAGGCGTGATCGAGGAAGTCCGCCACACCGGACCCATCGGGCCAACCGCCCTCCAGACACTGGGCTGGCGGCAAATCGGTGTATTGCTTGCCGGGACAATGACTCATCAGGACTGCGTGCTGGAGATTCAACAGGCCACGCGGCGTTATGCCAAACGTCAACTCACTTGGTTTCGCCGCGAGCCTCACCTCGAGTTCATCGACCTCACGGGCGACGACATTCCGCCTGCGCTCATCGAGGCCTTGGCCCGGAGAGCGCTGGCGACGACCGGGTGACAGTTCAGGAACTTCGTCATTTACGCCTCAGCCAGAACGACTATCGTCCGCGTCGTTCTTCCCCTCCACCTACCAAGGCGGGGGCTACCCCGGGCAATCTCCAAAAAACGATTGAAGATTATGGCCAAAAAAACCGACAGCAAGATCAAGCCTGCGACTCCCGCCAAACGTGCGACCAAGCCCGCAGCGAAGAAGAAACCAGCACGGGCTAAAGCGAAACCCGCGGCGAAAATAGCCAAGCCAAAAGCGCCCGCCTACACGACCGACGATGTCGCACTCCGCGCCTATTTCATCGCGGAGAAACGCCAGGCTCACGGCTTGCCGGGCAACGAACATCAGGATTGGATCGACGCCGAGCGCCAGCTCGCCGCGGAAAGCAAGAGTCCTAAGAGTCCCAAGAGCCCCAAGAGCCCCAAGAGCCCCAAGA
>Ga0105047_10006064_pt1 | contig 20579 bp, 17 predicted proteins | sample MAT04_FD_78384 | JGI IMG/M metagenome (GOLD analysis project Ga0105047, IMG submission 78384) | Freshwater microbial communities from Lake Fryxell liftoff mats and glacier meltwater in Antarctica - MAT-04 (megahit assembly) | ecosystem: Environmental > Aquatic > Freshwater > Ice > Liftoff...
GGCCAAGGTGCTGGCCGAAGCTCGGGGCATTGCCTGGGTCGAGGTCGACTACGACGAGCTCCGCGGCATCGAGTCCACCGAGCTCCGCCTCTTCTGATCTGGCACGGCGGTGGCGTCGAGCAGGCTCCTCCACCATTTCGGGTGAGGTTGACGTCGCTGGACGACGTCAACCTCACCCAGAAGCCGGGGGCGGGCGCGGGGGTGACGTCAGGAAGTCAGGGGGTGAAGCGGAGGAGGCCGGCGTCGATCACGACGCGGTCGGCCTCGCCGTAGCCGGCGGCGGCGGTCTGGAACACGGCTTCGCCGTCGCCCACCGTCCACATCTTCACCGTGAGCGACTCCCCCGGGTAGACGGGCGACGAGAAGCGGGCGTCCATGCCTCGCAGGCGTGCCGGATCGCTGCCGCACAGGGCGTGCAGCAAGGCCCGGCCGGTGAAGCCGTAGGTACACAGCCCGTGGAGGATGGGCCGGTCGAAGCCACCCATGGCCGCGAACGACGGGTCGGAGTGCAGCGGGTTGCGATCGCCCGACAAGCGGTACAGCAGGGCCTGGTCGGGCCCGGTCTGGTAGGTCACCACGTGGTCGGGCGCGGCGTCGGGGGCCACGTTCTTCGGGCCCGACGGACCACGGTCGCCACCGAACCCGCCCTCACCGCGGATGAACGCCGACATGGTGTTCGTGAACAGCGGCTGGCCGGTGGCCACATCGGTCGACGTCGACGCGAGGACCACCACCGCACCCTTGCCCTTGTCGTAGATGCCGGTGACCTCGCCGACAGTCGACACGCGGCCCTCGGCCGGGATGGGGCTGAACACCTCGATCGACTGCTCGCCGTGCACGAGCATCGCCGGGTTGAACGAGCCGATCTTGCCCATGGCACCGAAGCCGCCCACACCGAGCACCACGGCAGCGGTGGGCAGCACCTGCAGCGGCGTGTCGGCCGTGTTCTCGGTGGTGAAGGCCAGCTCGTCGACGCCGGCACCCACACCGAGGGCGTAGATCATCACGTCACGGCTGTTCCACGACCGCTCGACGGGCTCGGAGCGGGTACCGACAGCACTCGGATCGATGGGCACGGTGGTGTCTCCTGGGTTCGTCGGGAACTAGCTCTTGCGGTCGCGGCCGGACATGTCGGCGTTGGGGCGGGCCTGGCTCACCAGATCGAGCACGATGGGTCCGAGGCCCTCGGGGTCGAGCACGGGCTCGGCCGTGGGGCCGCGGTGCCAGCCCTCGCTCACCGAGATGGCCATGCCCGTGATGTCGAACACTCGGCCCGACACGTCCTTCGACTCGGTCGATGACAGCCACGTGATGAGCGGGGCGATCCACTCGGGACCCATCTTGGCCTTCACCTCGTCGGATGCCTGGCCCATGCCGAGGTTCTCGGTCATGCGGGTGAGGGCGGCCGGCGCGATGGCGTTGACGGTGACGCCGTAGCGCTCGAGCTCCATGGCGGCGATGATCGTGAAGGCGGCGATGCCGGCCTTGGCCGCGCCGTAGTTGGTCTGGCCGATGTTGCCGTAGATGCCCGACGGCGACGACGTGTTGATGATGCGAGCGTCGACCTCCTCGCCGGCCTTCGACCGCTCACGCCAGTGGGCGGCGGCGTGGTGCGCCGGGGCGGCGGTGCCCTTCAGGTGCACCTTGATGACCGCGTCCCACTCGGCTTCGCTCATGTTCACGAGCATCTTGTCGCGCAGGATGCCGGCGTTGTTGACCAGCACGTCGAGGCGTCCGAAGTGGTCCACCGTCGACGCGATCAGATGTTCGGCGCCCGCCCAGTCGCTGATGTCGTCGGTGTTGGCCAAGGCCTCGCCACCGAGGGCCACGATCTCGTCCACGACCTGCTGGGCCGGTCCGGCGTCGCCGCCCTCACCCGTCATCGAGCCGCCGAGGTCGTTCACGACGACCTTGGCACCGTGGGCGGCCAGCAGCAGGGCGTGCTCACGCCCGATGCCGCGACCGGCCCCCGTGATGATGCACACACGGTCTTCACACAGACGAGCCATGACGTCTCTCCCCCAGGTCAACGTGTTCCGATGTCGGCGCAGTATGCCCCGATCGGAGTGGTGACCTCCACCAGGGGCCGCGCGTGTGGGATCGTGGCGGTCCCATGCAGCCGTCCCGCCCCCCTCGCTCGAGGTCAAAGATCGCCCTGAGCGTCGCGCTCAGCCTGCTCCTGGTGGTGCTGGCCGTCTTCGCCGTCGACGTCGCCACCCAGGGCGACAAGGTGCGGCGCAACGTCGATCTCGCCGGGCGCGCCGTCGGCGGCTCCTCCGAGGCCGACCTCCGCGCCACCGTGGAGGCCATCGCCGCCGAGCACGCCGCCACCGCCGTCACCATCGAGTCCCCCGCCGGGCCGACCGCCACCACCGCCGGCGCCCTCGGCCTCACCGTCGACGTCGACGCCACCGTGGCCGCCACGATGGACGTGGGTCGTGCCCCGCTCACCGAGTGGTTCTCGACCGAGACCGCCGACCTCGTCTTCACCACCGACGAGGCCACCCTCACTGCCGCCACCACCGACCTCACCGCCAGCAACCTGGCGCCCGCCGTCGAGCCCACGCTCACCACCACCGACGGCTCGATCACGGTGGTGCCCGGCACACCTGGCACCACGCTCGACGTGCCAGGGCTCGCCGCAGCTCTCACCGCCGCCGCCGACGCCAGCCCGCAAGGGTCGCTCACCGTGGTGGCGCCGGTGCCGACCACGGCACCGAAGCACACCGACGACGCGGCGCAGGTCGTGGCCGCCGAGGCCAACAGCCTCACCGACGCCCCGCTGGCCGTGACCATCGCCGGCACCACCCGCTCGGCCGTCATCACCACCGACATGATGCGGTCCTGGGTCACCATGACCGACGACGGCGTCGACGGCGGGCTCGAGCTCGCCGTCGACGAGGCCACGGCCACGACCGACGTGACCGAGGTCATCGGCGCAGGTGGCACGGAGGTCGAGCAGCTGTCGTGGAACGTCGACGGCGCCGGCGCCGTGTCCTTCGCCGAGGGCACGCCGGGCACGAAGTGCTGCGGGGCCGACACGGGTGCGCTCGTCCTCGCCGCCCTCGAGGCGGGCGAGGAGACGGTCGAGCTCGAGCTCGAGGTCGTGCAACCCGACCACGACGCGGCCTGGGCCAGCAGCCTGGGCATCACGCAGCAGATCGGCACGTACACCACCAACCACCCCGCCGGGCAGAACCGCGTGCACAACATCCACACCATGGCCGACACCGTGCGGGGCACGGTCATCGCGCCGGGAGAGACGTTCTCCATCAACGAAACGGTGGGCAAGCGGACGACCGAGAAGGGCTACCTCGAAGACGGGGTCATCTACAACGGGAAGCTGACCAAGGACGTCGGCGGCGGGGTGTCGCAGTTCGCCACCACCACCTTCAACGCTGCGTTCTTCGCCGGCCTCGACATCCCGGAGTACCAGATGCACACGCTTTACATCTCGCGCTACCCCTATGGGCGCGAGGCCACGTTGTCGTTCCCCAACCCCGACCTGAAGCTCACCAACAACACGCCCCATGGCGTGCTCCTCTGGACGTCGTACACCGACACGTCGATCACGGTGACGCTCTACTCCACGCCGTTCGTCACGGGTGAGCAGACCAACCAGACGAAGAGCCCCGCCGGGGTGTGCACCCGCGTGATCACCGAGCGAACCCGCACGTGGCTGAGCGACGGCCACACCGAGACCGACACCTTCGGCGTGCGCTACCAGCCGGCCGACGGCATAACCTGCTGACGTCCTGACGAGGGAGGCCGGCATGTTGGACGAGGTCGAGGCGTTCGAGTTCGAACCACGCATGAGCCCCAACGACGCGCTCATGTGGAGCATCGAGAAGGACCCGCTGCTGCGCAGCACGATCATCATGGTCATGGTGCTCGAGTCAGCTCCCGACCGAGCCCGCTTCACCCGTCGCATGGACAAGGTCAGCCGGAACATCCCCCGGCTTCGCCAACGGGTCATCGGCCACCCGTTCTCGATCGCCCCGCCACGCTGGGAGATCGATCCCAACTTCGACCTCCACTACCACATGCGTTGGATGCGAGCCACGGGCGACGGCACGCTGCGCGAGGTGTTCGACATCGCCGAGCCCATCGCCATGCAGGGCTTCGACCGCGCCCGGCCATTGTGGGAGTTCACCATCGTCGACGGCCTGGCCGACGGCGGAGCGGCCCTCATCGGCAAGGTCCACCACTCCATCACCGACGGCGTTGGCGGCGTGAAGCTGCAGATGGAGATGCTCGACCTCGAACCCGAGCCGCTCGACGACGACGACCTGATGCCTGCGGCCCCCCACCCCCGGCGGCTCACCGAGCCCCAGCGCTGGGTCGATGCCATCGGCTGGGAGGGACGCAACGGCCTGACGGCCATGCGCGAGGGCGTGCAGCTGGCCACCGACAGCGCCAGCCGTCTGCTCAGCGATCCGGTCGGCCTGGTCGACGACGCGCTGCGCCTGTCGGGATCGGTGGCCAAGACCCTCAGCCTGGCCCTCGAGCCGATGAGCCCGATCATGCGGGAGCGGTCGCTGAGCGTCCGCTACGACACCATCGACGTCGACCTGGCCCGGATGAAGCTGGCCTCCAAGTTGGTGTCGGGCAAGCTCAACGATGCCTTCCTGGCCGCAGTGGCCGGTGGCCTGGCTCGCTACCACGAGGCCCACGGCCACCGCGTCCCGGCCTTGCGGATGACGATGCCCATCAACATCCGCACCGAGCGCACCGCCGCCCTGGCCGGCAACCAGTTCGCCCCCGCCCGCTTCGCCGTGCCGCTCGACATCGACGATCCCATCGGTCGCATGAACGCCATGCGCGAGCTCGTCGAGGCCAACCGGGCCGAGCCGGCGCTCGGCCTCACCAGCGGCTTGGCCTCGGTGCTCAACCGCCTGCCGGCCACGGCCACCACGGCGCTCTTCGGCGCCATGCTCAAGGGGATCGACTTCGTCACCTCGAACGTGCCCGGCCCGCCCGTGCCCGTCTACGTGGCCGGCGCCCGGATGGTCCGCCAGATCGCCTTCGGCCCCATGACCGGTTCGTCGACCAACATCACGCTGCTGTCCTACGAGGGCGAGCTCAACATCGGCATCACCTCTGATCCGGCGGCCATACCCGATCCCGAACGGTTCGTCGAATGCCTGACCGAAGGCTTCGACGAGGTGACGAAGCTCGTCTGAGGGGCGCAACCGGGCCCGACTCAGTCGGCGATCAGTTCGGCGTCGGGGGCCGTCGAGATGCGCCACCGACCGAGCTCGGGCATGAGGCGGGCGATCACGCCGACGCCGGCCATGCAGGCCAAGCCGCCGGTCACCACCGACGCCTGCGGACCGAGCAGGGCGGCGGCCGCACCCGCCTCGGCGTCCCCGAGGCGCGGACCCCCGGTGACGACGGCGATGTGCACCGCCGACAGCCGACCCCGCAACCGGTCGGGCACCGAGATCTGCAGGATGGAGTTGCGCGACACCGCCGAGACGACATCGGCTGCCCCGGCCAGCGCCAGCAGCACCATGGCCACACCCAACCAGGGAACGAAGCCGAACGCTGCGATCGAGGCACCCCACACGAGCACCGCCCACAGCACGGCTCGACCTTGCTTATCGATGCGCGTCACCCAGCCGGACGTGACCGCACCCAGCGCAGCGCCGACGGCCGGTGCGGCGTAGAGGAAGCCGGCGGTGGCGGCGTCACCGCCGTAGACGGTCACGGCCAGGGCCGGGAAGAGGGCGCGCGGCATGCCGAAGACCATGGCGTTGATGTCGATCACGAAGGACCCCTGCAACGCCTGTCGACCCTTCAGGAACCGCAGGCCATGGAGCATCGAGGCCCGGCCGTTGGCCTTCTCGGCCTCGGTCCGCTTGGGCAGGATCGGGGCCATGAACAGGAGCAGCACGAGCGAGACCACGAACGTGCCCACGTCGAACACATAGGTGGCGCCGATGCCCAGGGTGGCGATGCTGATCCCGGCGAGCGCCGGGCCGATGATGCCGCCGATGTGCCACACGAGCTGGGTGAGCGCCGACGCCGCCGGCACGCCGACCCGACCCACGAGCGCCGGCACCGACGCTGCTCTGGCGGGGTTGTCGATACCAGACAGGCCGGCCTGCATGGCGGTGAGGACGTAGATGGCACCAAGGTGGGGGCTCTCCAGCGCGGCATTGGCCGCCAGGCCGAGGCTCGTGCACAGCATCGCAGCCTGAGCCCCGAGCATCACGCGGCGCCGGTCGAACGTGTCGGCCAACGAGCCACCGAGGAGCGAGCCCAGCAGCAGTGGCACGAACTGGGCCAGCCCGAGCAGGCCCACAGCCAGCGACGACTCGGTGAGCCCGTAGACCTGGATGGGCGCAGCCACCACGGTGAGCTGGTTCCCGATGGTCGACACGGTCATGCCGGCGAAGAGCAGCCGGAACTGCGGCGACGTGCGCAACGGGGTGGTGTCGACGAAGAACCGACGGGAGCGCGATGCCATCGGCTGCGAGTCTGCCCGCTCGGTGCCGGCGGCGACACAACGAAATCGGACCACCCCGACCGGGCCGCGCCTGCTCCCTAGACTCGCCCCACGATGCGCAACACCGTCCCGGCATCTCCCACGACGTCCCGGGCCCGCTCGACCATCCGCAGTGTGCTGGGCCTGCAGTTGTTCGCCAACGGGCTGGGGGCCATCGTCGTCATCGCCTACCTCCTCCTGTTGTTCCCCGTCGAGCAGGAGGGCGAGCGCGTCCTCGGCGTGAACGGCGCCGTGTTCGGGATCTACCTCAGCCTCACCCTCGTCGTCTCCATTCCCCTCAACCGGTTCGGCCTGCGTCGGGCCCTGCAGTGGGCCCTCGACGATCGGGCTCCGACGGCCGCGGAGCGAAACGACACGCTGCTACAGCCGCTCCGACAGACCGCCCCGGCGCTGCTGGGGTGGGTCGGTGCCGCCATCATCTTCTCGATCGTCAACGATGACCCGGCGCGTGTGGCCGTGGGCATCGCCCTGGCCGGCATGCTCACGTGCACCCTGCTCTACCAGCTACTCGAGCGGTTGTTCCGTCCGTTGTTCGCCCTCGCCCTGGCCGACGTGGAGCTGTTCGGTCGGCGCCGCGAGGTGCTGCCCCGAATCATGCTGGCCTGGTGGATCGGCTCAGCGGTGCCGCTCGTGCTCATCGGCCTCGCTCCCAAGACGCTCCCCGCCGAGGAGGTGCCGGCCTTCCTCGATCGCATCACCAGCCTCGTGCTCCTGTGCCTCGTGGCCGGGGGCCTGGTCATGCGCGGCGCGGCGTCCTCCGTCTCGGAGCCGGTCAACGAGGTCCGTGACGCCATGGGTCGCGTGCAGGCCGGCGACACCGACGTGAGTCTGCCGGTCGACCACGTGGGCGAGCTCGGCCGCTTGCAGGCCGGCTTCAACGCCATGGTGGCCGGACTCCGCGAGCGGCACCGCGTCGAAGACCTCTTCGGCCGACTGGTCGGACCGGACGTGGCCCGCCAAGCGCTGCAGCGCGACCCGGAGCTGGGTGGGGAGGAGCGGGAGATCACCGCGCTGTTCATCGACCGGTCGGGCTTCACGTCGTTCGCCGAGAACCACACGCCCACCGAGATCGTGGCCGATCTCAACCGGCTGTTCGGCGTCGTCATCGAGGTCGTCGAGGCCGAGGGCGGTTGGGTCAACAAGTTTGAAGGCGACGCCGCCCTCTGCCTGTTCGGCACCCCCGGGCGCCAGTCGGACCACGCGGCACGAGCCCTGCGGGCCGCCGCCGCCCTCCCGGCCGCCGTGGCCGCCCTCCCGATGGCACCCGGCATCGGCGTGGGCCTGGCCAGCGGCTCGGTGGTTGCCGGACACATCGGGTCGACCGAGCGCTACGAGTACACCGTGATCGGCGACGCCGTGAACGTGGCCAGCCGCCTGTGCGACCTGGCGAAGGATCGCCATGGCCGCGTGCTAGCCAGCGCCACCACTGTCGAGTTGGCCCGGACCACCGACGGCGCTGTGCCCTGGCACCAGGTGGGCGAGCACCACCTGCGCGGTCGCAGTGCCCCACTCGAGCTGTTCGAGCCCGTCCCGACGGCCACCGCAAAGCCGGCGATCGATCAGTCCTCGTCGACCGTGACCGGCCGACCGGCCGGGCCCCAGTCGTAGCCCAGCTCGTCGAGCCAGTCGCCCGGATCGGCCATGCGGAACGATGCCGTCACCTCACCCGACGCTTCGGTGTAGGTGACGTCGATCATGCCCTTCGTGGCCTCGGCGACCTGCGCCGTCTGGGTGCCGACCTGCGTGATGGCCGCCTTCGAGATGGTGAAGACCCTCTGGGGCTTCCAGGTCACGAAGGCGAGGGTCTCGGGCGACGATGCCAGCACGCCCATGCCCCGCAGACCGCCGGCCTCCTCCGGCTTGGTACCGAAGCCGACCGCCTTGGCCTCGACGAGTCGAACTGCCGCCGAGCCGCCGGCCTCGGCCATCGCCAGGTCCACGGCCTCCCCTTCGCGCTTGCGCATCTTCGGGGCGGTGAGCAGCAGGGCCAGCGCGGCCCCGACCACGAGGAGGATGATCACGATCAAGAGCACGTTCATGCCCGGACACTACCAACCGACGGCTCGCAGGTGAGGTGGAACGATGCGGCGAAGGCGCTGCCGGGCTCCGCCCACGGGTGCAGACCCGTGGTGAGAGAGCCGCCCGCCGCTGTCATCGGCTCTATGGCCACGACGTCGACGTCGGGTGGGGCGTAGATCTGAGCGTGGTCGTAGCCGTCACCGAGGTGGACGCGCAGGTCCATGGCGCCGTTCGAAAGGCAGACCACTCCTCCTTCACCCACGCGGTACAGGTCGTCGTAGGCGGTCTCGGCCAGGGAGTCCGACCGCGCCGCCACCGGGTGCGCCTCGCCCGTGGGCAACGAAGAGCCGTCGAGGACCAGGTGCTCGCCCGGCGGCATCGTCAGCACCCAGTCGCGACGCGGTGGGCCGGGCAGTCGGAAGTACGGGTGCCAGCCGAAGGAGATGGGCACCTCCAGCTGAGTCGTCGGCGCCACGGTGGTCGTGACGCGCACCATGGCCAGTCGATCGTCGCCTTCGGGATGGCCGGCGTCGAGCACCTCCCAGCGCACGGCGATGCGGTGCGGAAAGGGGAAGGTGGCCAGGAGTTCGGGATGCTCGCCGAAGTCCAATGCCGCCTCGAGGACCACCCCGTCGCCGCCGTCGTCCACCTCGAGCCAGTGCACCCGCCAATCGGTGGTCTCGAGCACGGTGCCGTGCATGGGCAGCCCGGCGCCGTCGCGGTGCACCCACGGGTCGCCGTCGAGGTCGAGCACGGCGTCGGTGTCGATGACCGGTACCGGGCCTACGGGGAGGCGGTTGGCCCACGGATGCAGCAGCGGTGCGCCGCGCCGTCGCCAGGGATCGGAGGCGGCCCCGTCGAAGACCAAGAGCTCCTCGCCGTCGAAGCGGATCGACGTTCCCAACATGGCGGCGGCCGGGACAACCTCGACCTCGAACGGACCGGCCGCCAACGTGACCGTCACCACGCCGTTGCGTACACCGAACGTCGCTCCTGCTGTTCGCTCGGTCACGCCGCATAGTCTACGGAGCGGTGGATCCCTACTCCGTCCTCGGCGTTCCTGCCTCCGCCTCGTACGACGAGGTGGAGGCCGCCTACCGGACCCAGGTGCGCGCCTGGCACCCCGACCTGCACCACCACGAAGGTCCGGCGGCGGTGTCGGAGGCGGAAGCTCGGACCCGGGCGCTGAACGACGCCATGGCCCGCATCCGATCGGCCCGAGATCCGGGTCGGGGCGCCGGCCGGCGCGGGCCGGCAGCGTCGGCGTGGCCCCCGCCGCCGGCTCCCGGCGAGGAGTGGTTCGCCAGCGAACCGGCGGCATCGCGACCACCGGTGCCGTGCCCGTTCTGTGGCCTCGGCTACACGGACCTGACCAGCTACGAGCACCACCTGGCCATCGCCCACGACGTGCGGCCGCCGTCCAGCGACCCGAAGGTGGCCGCCGACCGCACGATCCGAAGCACGCTGCAGTGGCTTCGCTACGTGCCGGCCTGGCTGCTCGGCGTCGGCATCGTGGCATCGCTGCTCTTCCAGTTCCACGTGCTCACCCTGGTGATCGGAGTGTTCCTGACCGTCGTGCTGGCCGTGCAAACCACGCCCCGAGACCGACTGACGCACCGGCCCGCCAACCGCCACGGCCGCCGGTACTGACGCGACCGGCGCCGACGTCACTGGTCCTGGGTGATCGTCTCATCCGTGGGGTTCCCGAAGATGCCCGTGGACGGCGGCGTGGAGGTCGGGACCGCTCCCGAACCGTCGGGAGCGGCCCCGATCGGTCCCGTCGGCACCTCCGTCCCGGTCGACGAGTCGGCACTGCCCGTGACCGACCCCACCACGACGTCGATGCCGGCACCGCACGCCTGCAACCGGAGCGATCCCGCCAGGTCCGCGGCCTCGGTGGTGGCCGAGGCCAGGTCCTCGGGCACGGCCACAGGCTCGGCGCCATCGCTGGCAGCGAGCTCGCCGGCGTAGACCTCGAGCGCAGTGACCCGGCGGCCGAGCGCGTCGATCCAACGGTCCACCGCATCGCGTTGCTCGCTCGGCCGGTCGAGCGCAGCGAGCGCCTCGACCTCCTGCCGGCTGAGCTCGGCGCCGGAGCGCGACGACTCGGCCACCGAGGTTCCGGCCACGCCGACGGCCAGCTCGTCTGCGGCTCGCTGGTGGTCGGCGCACACCTCTTCGGCCGACGAGGCGTACTCGTCGAGCGACGGGCCGTTCGAGCCGCAGCCTGCGGCCACCAGCACGGGGAGCACGACGACGATGACGAGTCGGGGCGCCACGCGCCACGGGCAGGCCGATCGGCCTGCCCGTGGCCGGGATCCCCCCCGGGATCGGACGAAGGCGGGAGCTACTGGATCCACGCCTCGGTGAGGAACGGTGTGATGGTGCGGCCACCGGCTGCACCATCGGGCAGCGTGGTGTCGGCCACGCCGAACACGTTGTTCTGGAAGATGATGGCGCTGAGGTTGTGGACGAGCCAGATGAAGTTCAGGTCCTTGGCCATCTCCTGCTGGACGACCTTGTACTGCTCGATCTGCGCAGCTTTGTCATCGGTGGCCCGGGCCGTCTCCATGGCCGCAACGATGTTCGGGTTGTCGATGCCCGTGATGTTCAAGAAGGAGCCCTCGGGCTCGTTCATGAAGAACACCGACTCGCGATCGGGTGTCGGCGCGCCGAACAAGATGAAGCCGGTCGCCTCGTAGGTGCGACTGACGGCGTCCACGATCAGCTTGGGCTGATCCATGGTGTTGAGCGTCACCTCGACGCCGGCCAGGTTGGCCTGCTGCTGGAGCGTCTGGGCGATGTTCTGGATCTCCGGCGTCGGCGTGATGTTGGCCTTGAAGGCGAGGGGCTCGCCGTTGTGGGCGGCCTTCCACTGCTCGTGCAGCTCGGTGGCCTTGGCCAGGTCGTACTCGGGGTAGTCGGTCTCGATGTAGTAGGGCGAGTTCTCGGCGAACATCCCGTCGGCCGGCGGGAAGTAGCCGTCGTAGGCGGCTTGGCTGAGGGCCTTGGTGTCGGTGCCGTAGGCCAAGATCTGACGGGCCAGCGGATCGTTGAAGGGAGGCTGGGTGGTGTTCAGCGCGATGAACGTCTCGGAGTTCTCACCGTTGTCGTCGCCGTACATCTGCACGTCACCCTTGGCCGCCAGCCCGGCGAAGCGAGCGATCTGGATGGCATCACCCGATTCCATGATGTCGATGGCACCCGTCTCGAGCGCCCGACCACGGGTCTGCACATCCTTGATGACCTGGAACTCGATGTTGTCGAGCAGCGGCAGACCTTCTCGCCAGTAGTTCGGGTTCTTGTCCACCGTCAGCTCGCTGTCGGTGACCCAACGCTCGAAGGTGAACGGCCCGCTGCCGACGGGGTTGCGGACGCCGCCATCGGGAGCATCCATCATCGACGGGGCCATGACGTAGCCCGGCTGCACGGTGAGCAGGTGGGGGAACGTCGACCACGGCAGCCGCATCGCCACCTCGACCGTGAGATCGTCCTTGGCCGTGATGCCGTCGGGCAGGATGTAGTCCATCGTCGGTGCGGTGAGCAACGAGACCTGGTGGGCCTTCAGGTTCTTGACCACGGCGGCCGAGTTCACGGCCGTTCCGTCCTGGAAGTTGACGCCGCTGCGCAGGCCGATCGTCCACACTGTGAAGTCGTCGTTGGGGGTGATCGATTCCGCCAGGTAGGGCTGTGGTTCGTACTCGGTGTTGTACGCCGCCAGAGGATCGAAGATGGCGCTGCCCACGATGTAGGCAGAGCCCGCCCAGCGCGAGGAGGTGACGTTCCAGCCATCGCTCTCGGCGTTGAGCCCGAAGGCGAGCTTGCCACCCGATTGGACCTCCACCGGCTGCTCGAGCACCCAGTCGAGCTGAAGGCTGCCCGCCGCAGTGGTGTCGAGCGTCGACTCGTTGCCCGTGTTCTCCGAAGCCTTGGAGCAGCCTGCGGCCAGCATCCCTAAGGCAACGGCCAACGCCGCCGCCGATCGCACGCCCGCGCGCACCCGTGTCGTTCCTGCCACCTCTGGTTCCCCCTCGGTCGAGATGCGGAGAATGTAACCCAACCCGCCCGTCAGGACGTGGCGGGGGTCACAATCACGCGCCCGACGGTGGTCAGGGCTCCTGTGCCACCACCGACGGCCACGCAGCCACCTCGGTCTCGGCGGCGCCGGGGTGGGGTGCCCCGCCGATTCGAGCCACCCACACGGCTGCGGTGTGCACGATCACGAACATCGCCACGGCGCCGAGCAGCGCCGGCGCCACCACCGCGGCCCCTCGACCGTCGACCACCACCGCCAGCAAGCCGGGGCCGGCCGCCGCTCCCCCCGCAGCCGCAGCCAACTCGATCCCGACGGCCCAGGGCGCCACGTCGACGCCCACCCGTCGGGGCGTGACGGCCACGAGCGCCGGGAACACCCCGGCCAGGCCCAACCCGATGATCGCAAGGCCGAACGGCGCCACCGACTCTGGTGTCAGCCACAACACGAACGAGCCGACAGCGGCCACCGCACCACCGATCCACACCACGAGGTCGGGCGACCACCGCGCCCCCCAGGCACCCATGGCCAGCCGCCCGACGGTGAGCGCGGCCCAGAACGACGCGATCCAGCGCGCCGCCGTCGTCGCCTCCATGCCTCGGCCACCCAAGAGCTCGATCGTGAGGTAGCCGACGCTCACCTCGCAGGCCGTGTAGCAGGCGAACGTGACTGCGGTGAGGACGATCACGACCAGGGCGCGCCCGCGAGGACGCGGGTGGATCACGCCGGGCTGAGCCGTTCCCGTCGGTCCCCACCGGTGGCGCACGACGAAGAGGCCGACTCCCACCGCCGCGGTCACCGCTGCCAACGAGCCGACACCCCAGCGCCAGGACAGTCCGGCACCGAGCACGGCCACCACGGCCAACGGCCCCAGAGTTGCGCCCACCCCGAACGAACCATGCAACAGGTTCAGCAGGCGGCCGTGACCGCCCACGGCCACGTGGGTGTTGAGCCCGCCGTCGATCAGCCCGAGGCCGAGACCGACGAGCGCGGCGGCCACGAGCACGATCCACCACTGCGGGGCCACGGCCACCGCGGCCAGACCGGCGGCCACGGCGGAGGCCGACACGACGAGGTGAGCACCGATGCCCCACCGGGGGAGCACGCGGCCGGTCGTGGCCGTCGCCGTCAAGTACCCGATGGTGATGGCCGCCAGCAGCAGCCCCAGGGCGTCGAGCGGGAGATCGAAGGATGCCCGCATGGGCTGCCAGGCCAAGCCGAGCCCGGCCTCGCGCACGCCGAGCCCGACGTAGGCCACCAGCACGAGCGCGGCACTCGACGACGGGACGACGCCGACGGTGCTCGGTTTCTCGGCAGGGGATCCCCCCCGGTTGGCCACCGCCGCCTGCCGGAGCTCAGCGACTCGGCGCGACGCTGGCGCCGTCGACGTCGACGGCCTCGCCGACCGCGCCGGCGACCGTCTCGGCCAGCGTGGCCTGGTCGGCCGCCACCTGCGTCGGGTCGGCCTCGGCGCGGGCCCATCGCAGGAAGCGCTCGACGCCGCGGATGGCGCGCTCGGTGCGCGGCGAGGTGAACACGTCGAAGGCATGCTGGGCGCCAGCCAGCTCGGCGTAGAGCACCGGCTCGGTCGAGACCGCCCGAAGGCCGTCGACGAACAGGCGGGCGTCCTGCACCGGGGCCAGCGTGTCGTGGTCGCCGTGCAGCACGAAGAACGGTGGCGCATCGGCATGGACCACGTCGATGGGCGAGGCGTCGCGGAAGCGCTCGGGCTCCTGGTCGTAGAACGCCTTCACGATGAGCGGTTCGAGCAGCCACCGGCGCAGCTCGTCCGACGAGGCACCCGACCGATTGGTCCAGTCGTAGACGCCGTAGAACGGGACCGCCGCCTGCAGCGAGGTGTCGGCGTCTTCGAAGCCGGGCTGGTAGCGAGGATCGTTGGCCGTGAGGGCCATGAGGGCGGTGAGGTGTCCGCCAGCCGACCCGCCGGTGACGGCGATGAACGACGGATCCATGCCGTACTCGTCGGCGTGCCCGCGCACCCAGGCCACGGCCCGCTTCAGATCGACGAGGGGCTCGGGCCAGGTGGCCGCCGGGCACAGCCGGTAGTTGGCGTTCACGCCGATCCACCCGTTGGCCACCATCCGCCGCAGCAGCGGCAGGCCCTGCTCGTTCTTCGAGCCGAGGACCCAGGCTCCCCCGTGGATCTGGAGGATGACAGGACGTCGATCGCCGGGCGCAGCCTCAGCCGGCTGGAAGACGTCGAGCTTCTGGCGCTGCCCCCCCTCGGTGGCGTACACGACGTCGCGCGTGATCCTCACGTGCCGGCGACGCCCCCGCTTGCCGTGGGCCTGCGCACCGGTGACGTCGGCGATGCTGGTGTCGACGATGGTCGACGTGGCTCGGCTCTGGCGCCACAGCACCACGAGCCCGACCCACGAAACGAGCGAGAGGGCCAGGCCGAGCCAGCCCGGCCAGGTGTCGAGCGCACCCAGCGACACGAACACGGCGGTGGCCGCCATCTGCCAGGCGATGTGGAACCACGCGCCCTCGATGGTGAGCCACGAGGCGAAGAAGCTCCACACGAAGAGCACCTTGTTGCGGCGCACCGGCCAGAAGGCGTTGTAGGTGTGCAGCAGCCCGATCAGGGTCGCAACGAGATAGATCCAGGGAACCCAACCGGAGGACATGGATCCAGTCTGCCCCGCCAGCAGCTCTGCTGACACCTCGGCCACGTCACGGTCCCGCAGCGCGCTGCTACAGTCCTGACGACCCGTCAGAAACCTGGGGAGCCATGCCGTACAACCTGGCCGATCTGTTCGAGCACGCCGCCGATGCCGTCCCGGAGCGCACCGCCTTGCGATGCGATGCCGAGTCCCGCACCTTCGCCGAGCTCGATGCCCGCACGAACCGCCTCGCCTCGCACCTACGAGCCAACGGCATCCGTCCCGGCGACCACGTCGGCATCTACGGCTGGAACAGCGTCGAGTGGGTCGAGTCGCTGCTGGCCGTGCTGAAAGCACGCGCTGTACCGGTCAACATCAACTACCGCTACGTCGAGGACGAGCTCGCCTACCTGTTCGACAACGCCGACCTCGTCGGCCTCGTGTTCGAAGAGCAGTTCGCCCCCCGCATCGCCGCCGTGCGCGACCGCCTCCCACTGCTGCGCCACTTCGTGGCCATCGCCGACGGCGCGGGCACCGACGCCTCGGCGCTCGGCGCCGTCGCCTTCGAAGACGCCATGGCCAGCGGTGACCCGTTACGCGCCGACGTCGGTCGCACGGGCGACGACCAGGCCATCATCTACACCGGCGGCACCACGGGCATGCCCAAGGGCGTGATGTGGCGCGGTGAGGACATCTTCTTCGCCCTCTGCGGCGGCATCGACCCGTTCAGCCGCGAGCGGGTCACCGACGAACACCACCACGCCAAGGCGGCCGAGGCCTCCCCCGGCCAGCTCGTGTTCCTGGCCATCCCGCCGCTCATGCACGGCGCTTCCTTCTGCGGCACCCTCATGCAGATGTTCCAAGGCAGCCAGGTCGTGCTCATCCGCAAGTTCGACGCCGAGGGCATCTGGCGCCAGGTGGCCGAGCACCGCGTCAACTCGATGCTCATCACCGGCGACGCCATGGGGCGACCGCTGATCGAGGCCCTCGAAACCATGGACGCAGCCGGCGAGGAGCTCGACCTGACCTGCCTCATCTCGCTGTCGTCGAGTGCTGCGGTGTTCTCCCCCACGGTAAAGGACCGCTTCCTCGAGCGCTTCGACAACCTCATCCTCACCGACTCGATCGGCTCCACCGAGGGCGGCTTCAACGGCATCGTGGCTGTGGCCAAGGGCAACACGGCCATGAAGGCCGGTGGCCCCACGGTGTCGCCCGGGCGCGACGTCGTCGTGCTCGACGAGCAGCTGCAGCTGGTGGCCCCCGGCGACGGCACCATCGGCCGCGTGGCCCGCGGCGGCAACATCCCGCTCGGCTACTACAAGGACGAAACCAAGACGGCCGAGACGTTCTTGATGGCCGCCGACGGCCGGCGCTACGCCGTGGCCGGCGACTCGGCCACCATCGAGGCCGACGGCACCATCACGTTGCTCGGTCGCGGTTCGGTGTGCATCAACACCGGCGGCGAGAAGGTCTACCCCGAAGAGGTCGAGCAGACGCTCAAGGCCCACCCCGACGTGTTCGACGCCATCGTGGTGGGCGTACCCGACGAGCGCTGGGGCCAGCGGGTGTTCGCGGTGGTCCAGCCCCGACCAGGTCGCACCCTCGACCTCGACTCGCTCATCGACTTCTGCCGCACACGTGTAGCCGGCTACAAGCTGCCACGCGGGCTGCACATCGTGGCCGAGGTGCAGCGCTCGCCGAGCGGCAAGCCCGACTACCGCTGGGCCAAGGCACTGGCCGAGTCCTCGTCGACCCCCACCTGATCTGCCCTCCCCACCACCTCTACCAGGAGATCCCCATGCCTGACTTCGACCGCCTCTACATCGGTGGCCGCTGGGAAGCACCGGCCGGCAACGACCGCTTCACGATCCTGTCGCCTTCGGATCAGTCGCTCGTCGGCACCGCACCCGAGGCCACCAACGCCGACGTGGACAAGGCCGTGGCTGCCGCCCGCAGCGCCTTCGACCACGGCCCCTGGCCCTGGACGACCGGACCGGAGCGGGCCGAGGTCCTGGCCAAGATCTCCACCGGCATCCAAACCCGCATGGACGACCTGGCCAAGCTGATCGCCCACGAGAACGGCTCGCCCTACTCGTTCGCCATCATGGCCCAGGTCCTGGCCGCGTCGATGGTGTTCGACTACTTCACCGATCTGGCCCGCACCTACCCGTTCGAAGAGGTGCGCGCCGGCATGCTCGGCCCGACCGTGGTCCGCAAGGAGCCGGTGGGCGTGTCGGCCGGGATCATCCCGTGGAACGTGCCGCTCTACATCATCGCCATGAAGCTCGGTGCCGCCATCGCCGCCGGCTCGCCCATGGTCATCAAACCGTCCCCCGAGACCCCGCTCGATGCCCTCGCCTTCGCCGAGATCCTCGACGAAGCCGGGCTGCCCGAGGGCGTCGTCAGCATCCTGCCCGCCGGTCGCGAGGTGGGCCAGCACCTCATCTCGCACCCCGGCATCGACAAGGTGGCCTTCACCGGCTCGACCGCTGTCGGCCGGCACATCGCCTCGGTGTGCGGCCAGCAGCTCAAGCGCGTCACCCTCGAGCTCGGGGGCAAGTCGGCTGCCATCATCTGCGACGACGCCAACCTCGACACCACCATCCCCGCCCTGCTGCCCTTCGCCATCATGAACAACGGGCAGGCCTGCGTGGCCCAGACCCGCATCCTGGCCCCGCGCCGCCGCTACGACGAGGTGGCCGAGGCGCTCGCCGCCGCCGTCGGCGCCATGGTCGTGGGCCCGGCCATCGATCCGGCCACCGAGTGCGGGCCGCTCGTGGCCGAACGCCAGCGCGACCGCGTCGAGGGCTACCTGCAGATCGGCCGCGACGAGGGCGCTCGCGTGGCCGTGGGCGGCGGCCGACCGGCCGGCCTCGACGACGGCTGGTTCGTCGAGCCGACGCTGTTCGTCGACGTCGACAACTCCATGCGCATCGCCCGCGAAGAGATCTTCGGCCCGGTGCTCACGCTTCTGGCCTACGACGATGACGCCGAAGCTGTGGCCATCGCCAACGACAACGACTACGGGCTGTCGGGCACGGTGTGGACGGAGGACGCCGAGCGCGGCCTCGACATCGCCCGCAAGGTGCGCACCGGCACCTACACGGTGAACGCCTTCGGCCTCGACTTCGGCTCGCCGTTCGGCGGCTTCAAGGCCTCCGGCATCGGCCGCGAGCTCGGCCCCGAGGGCCTCGGCGCCTACCTCGAGGCCAAGTCGATCAGCATGCCCGCCGACTGGACGCCCAAGGAGTCGACGGCAGGGTGACTTCGGCCGACGACCCCAACACGCCGCTGCTCCACCTGGTCACGCCCGAGGCGTGGGCCGAGGCCCAGATCATCGGCCAGGTGGAGCCGGCAAGCCTCGTCGACGTCGGATTCGTGCACCTGTGCCACCCCGAACAGCTCGACGGGGTCATCGAACGCCACTACCTCGATCTACCCGAGCTGTTGGTGCTCACCGTCGACCGTGATCGCCTCGTCGACGAGCTGCGATGGGAGGAGTCCCACCCCGGTGACTGGTTCCCCCACCTCTACGGCCCTCTCCCCGTCGCCGCCGTGACCGCCACCGCCGACCTCTCCGACGTTCTGTGAGCGCTGGACGTCGCATAGCGACGTCAGCTGCTCACAGAACGTCGTCAGTCAGGAGGCGTTGCTGTCGGAGTCGTAGTCGCTCAGACGGAGGCGCACCTTGTTGAGCAGGTACACCTTCTGCTGCTGCGCTTCGTCGAGCGACTCCGGGTCGTCGAGCGAGGCCACGTGGCTGGCGGCCAGGATGCTGGCATCGTCGGTGACGGCGGCTTCGTCGATGGCGGCTTGGCGCGCCGTCTCGGCCTCGACGGCCGCGTCACGATCGGCCTGCTGGCGCGCCGCCTCTCGACGGCGATCCTCGAGCTCGGAAGCCTCGGCCTCGACCCGGGCTCGCTCGACCGCTTCGGCCCGGACCCGCTCCTCGACCTCGAGGCGAGCCTGCTCCTCGGCCTGCATCCGGGCCAGCGCCTCAGCATCGCGACGAGCCTGCTCCTCGGCTTCCAGCCGGGCCTGCTCTTCCGCTGCGGCCCGCGCCGCGGCCTCGGCCTCGCGACGGGCGTGGTCCTCGGCCTCTAGGCGGGCACGCTCCTCGGCCTCCACCCGGGCACGCTCTTCCGCCTCGAGCCGGACCTGCTCCTCGGCCTCGAGGCGAGCCTGCGCCTCGGCCTGCCGGCGAGCTTCCTCGGCGGCCTCGGCCCGGGCCCGTTCCTCGGCCTCCAGCCGAGCACGCTCGTCAGCCTCGCGGCGGGCCTGCTCGGCGGCGGCCTCGGCTGCGGCCACGCGGGCTGCCTCAGCAGCTGCGGCCTCCTCGGCCAGCCGCGCGGCCTCGGCGGCCCGCTCACGCTCTTCGGCTTCGAGCCGGGTCCGCTCCTCGGCGTCACGAGCGGTCGCCGCTCGCGCTTCGGCTTCGGCTTGGGCCTGCGCTTCAGCCGTAGCGATGGCGGCCGCCTCCGCGGCGGCAGCTTCGGCCCGCGCGCGCTCCGCCTCGGTGGCCGCGTCGGCCACCGCCTTCGCCTCAGCCGCCGCCGCAGCGGCGGCCTCGATCCGAGCCTGCTCCTCGGCCGCAGCCTTGTCAGCGATGGCCTTGGCCTCGGCGGCCTTGGCGTCGGCGATGGCCTTGGCCTCGGCGGCCGCCTTCGCCTCGATCCGGCGATGCTCCTCGGCCGCAGCCTGCTCTTCGGCTCGCTTGGCCCCGGCGGCCGCGTCTTCGGCGGCCTTGCGCTCGCGATCAGCGGCCTTGCGCTCGGCTGCCTCGCCCTTGGCGACGCGCCGCTCCTCGGCCTTGCGCTCGCGCTCCTTGCGCTTCTCCTCGGTCTTGCGCTCCTGCTCGGCCTTGCGAGCAGCCCGCTCCTCGGCCTGACGTTCGGCCTTGATCCGCAGCTCGTCCTGGCGGCGTTCGAACGCCTCGACGTCCTCAGGCGAGGCGTCGGCCTCGAGCACCTCGGGCACCGGCGGACGACCGGCCCCGCCGATCGTCGGAGCCCGCCCAGGCGACGAGCCGGCGAGCCCGAGGGCTTCGCCGAAGCTGTCACCGAACGAGGGCTTGGCACGACCCTTCGGGTGCAACCCGCGCAGCACGAGCACCCACCCGACCAGGGCGGCGACGAGCACGACGAGACCACCGAACAGGTTCTGCGTCATCACGAGCAGCGAGAACACGACGATGGCGCCAAGCGCGGCAAACGCCTTGTTGTCCTTCGTCAACGTTCCTCCCCGAGCACCCCGACCAGCATGCGAGCAACCCTATGCGCCACACGCCGCCGGTGCCCGACGTCACCGACCTCTCGGGTTCCGGCGTTCTGTGAGCATCTGCCTGCCCATCGGGCAGTCCCGTGCTCACAGAACGCCGGGGTGTGACCAGCGA
>Ga0105047_10006066_pt1 | contig 20578 bp, 19 predicted proteins | sample MAT04_FD_78384 | JGI IMG/M metagenome (GOLD analysis project Ga0105047, IMG submission 78384) | Freshwater microbial communities from Lake Fryxell liftoff mats and glacier meltwater in Antarctica - MAT-04 (megahit assembly) | ecosystem: Environmental > Aquatic > Freshwater > Ice > Liftoff...
CGGGGCAGAAGGTGGCTGGCAGACAGCATTCGGACTGAGGATAGGGGAAGAAGCTCGGATCGAACCACTGGTGCAGCACGCAGACGCTGCGCAGGTTCGCCCAAACCCAGTTGCTGGAGGAGGAGCTTGAGCGTGGCGGCCTTGAGGTCCAACAAATCGCGTTCTTGGGCGCTGTAGTTGTACCGGCGGACGTAAAGGGGATAATTCGTCAGCACGATCTCAGACGCTGGCGGCAGGCCATTGAGAATCTGGATGGCCTCCTCGACGCTTCGACGCCGGGTTGGCCGAAGTAGTCCAGGAAGGACTGGTCGAAGCCATAGGTCAGCACGGGTAGGTTCCAACGGTATTCTTCGTGGAGGTCCATCGGCCCGCCGATGTCGCCGGGCTGATGATAGCTCAGTTCCGGCGTCATCCACGGCGCATAAGGTCCGAGCAGGGAAAAGGCCCGCGCGGTGGAGGTGGCGACCAGCGCGCAAACCAGCGCGGCGAGGAGGTGAAGGATACGTTTCATGTTGGGGGCATTGGTCGAGCAGGATTCTCATGCGGCCAGTTCGTGCTCAATCTGTTGCTGGCCATAACGCAGCAGGGCCACTGCCTGGCTGCGGCTGACGGAGGGAATTGTTTCCAGGTAGTAGTCCAGCGAGAGGCCATCCGCGAGGTAGGTGAACAGCGTTTCCAGCGGCAGACGAGTGCCGCGAAACACCGGCTTGCCGCCTAGAATCTCTGGGTCGCTCACGACCAATCCAGCCGCAAGCTCGTGCGTCCCGGTTGTCGTTGTCATGGATGGAGGTGAGCGCAATCCCACGGTTCTAGTTAGACCCAGCGGCAGCCGTTACACCAATTCCACTCTCAGTTTGCGGCCCAAGGCGAGAGCGGCACGCTCCAATAGCTGAAGGGTGACAGGCGTCTCTTCCTCCGCAAAGAGAGGAGCCAGGGCGGCGTGGCTGGTGCGCATCCGGCTGGCGAGTTTCGCGCGCGAGATGCGGCGGCACTCGCGGGGGAGAGATTTGAGCCATTCCCGGACGGGTTCGCGCCCGGTTTCCGTCTTGAAGAAACTGACGGATAGAATGGGTTCGGGATGGTCCATCGGAGCCTGCCGAACTGGCTATTGCCACGCAAACGACTCCGCGAGCGCCACCGCCTTGAGCATGGCCTTGGACTTGTTCACGGTTTCCTGGAACTCGGCTTCCGGCTCGTAGTCGTTCACCCAGCCGCCGCCGGCTTGGACATAGGCTTTGCCGTCCTTGAGCAGCGCGGTGCGAATGGTGATGCAGCAGTCGAGGTTGCCATTGAAGCTGAAGTAACCGACGCAGCCGGCATAGGGTCCGCGGGTGGTGCCCTCGAACTCAGAGATGATCTGCATGGCGCGAATCTTCGGCGCGCCACTCACGGTGCCGGCCGGGAACGTGGCGCGCATGAGGTCGTAGGCCGTGCGGTCGGCGGAGAGTTGACCTTCGACGGCGGAGACGATGTGCATCACGTGGCTGTAGCGCTCGATGATCATCAGGTCTTTGACCTGCACGCTGCCAAAGTCGCAGACGCGGCCGATGTCGTTGCGCGCGAGGTCCACGAGCATGACGTGCTCGGCGCGTTCCTTCGGGTCGGCGAGAAGTTCCTTCTCCAAGGCGGTGTCCTCGGCCTCGCTCTTGCCACGGCGGCGCGTGCCAGCGATGGGGCGAATCTCCACGCGGCGATCCTCGCAGCGAACGTGAATCTCCGGCGAGGCGCCGACGAGCGCGAAGCCGTCGAGTTCCAGGAGGAACATGTAGGGCGAAGGATTGATCGTGCGGGCCGCGCGATAGACGTCGAGCGGCGCGGCTTTGACTGGCGTGGAAAATCGCTGCGAGCCGACGATTTGAATGATGTCGCCGCCGGTGATGTATTTCTTGGAGGCGGCGACGTTGGCGAGGAAACGCTCCTTGGGCTGGTTCGACTCGAAGGGCAGCGGAGCGACCTCGGCGGGGACGGTGGCGGGAATGTTCTCCAGCGGACGGCGCAGGAGGCCGACGAGGCGAAGGATTTCCGCGGCGGCTTGATCGTAGGCGTCCTCAGCGTGGGCGGGGTCGGCGACGTAGGCATTGACCATGACGGTGAGCGTCTGGGCCACGCGGTCGAAGATGAGAAGTTTGTCCACGATCAGCCAATACATGACCGGCGTGCCGAGTTCGTCCTTGGGCGGGCGAGGGACGACAGGCTCGACGTCGTGGATGAATTCGTAGCCGAGGAAGCCAACGGCCCCGCCGGTGAAACGCGGCAGTCCCGGCACGCCCACCGCGCGATAGCGGGACAACACTTGCTCGACGACTTCGAGGCCGTCTTTGACCGTGCCCTCGCCGGCTCGCTCGCGGGTGACCGTGAAGCGCTGCGTCACCTTGCCGGCTGCGAGGACTTCGACCTGATTGCCGTATTGCCGGATGACGGCGCGCGGATGGCAGCCGACGAACGAGTAGCGCCCGACGGCCTCGCCACCTTCGACGGATTCGAGGAGGAAGGATTCGCCGTCGCCGCGGATTTTGCGGTAGGCGGAGACGGGCGTTTCCACGTCGGCGAGGAGTCGGCGGCAGACGGGGATGAGATTTCCCTGGGCGGAGAGCCGGCGGAATTCGGGCAGGTCAGGCGAGAACATGGTCAGTCTTCTTCCGGCGAAAGGTAGCGGTGCGCGCGGCGCAGGCGCCACACGGCGAAAAGCGTAAAGCCGAGCACGGCGAGGGAATAGGCAATGATGCCCATGCCGATGGCGGTGGGGATGAGGAGGTTTTCGCTGAAATAGATGACCGCCAGGCCCACGAGCGCGATGAGGCCGGTCTGGCCGAGCAGGCAGAAAACGTAGAGCGACGGGCTGGTCTCGCGCATCCGGTCCACATGCCAGTCGCGGTAGAAATGCTCGCCGAGGGTGCGCATGAGCCAGGCGGACTGGAAGTTGCGGGCGGCGACGAGGAGGCTGGTAGTGATGAGCACGACGGCGGGCACGGGCCAGCAGGCGAGCACGAGGCAGACGACGACGTTCAGTGGAATGCCCCAGCGCCAGCCCAGCCGGCGGGCGAAAGGATTGCCTTCGAGCACCATGTTCGGCGTGGCGATGTAGGTGCTGAGAAAATCCATGCCGCGGGAAAAGAGCAGCAGGGTCAGCAGGAAGAAATAAGCCTTGCTGCCCGCGCGGACGAACTCGCTCTGGATGATTTCGTTCACGCCTTCCGGCCGTACATCTGCTCCGGGGTGAGGAGCCGCGGCTCGGTGATCTGGCTGTCCTTGCCGTCCGCGGTGAGCGAGCGGAAGAAACAGGATTGGTAGCCCTCGTGGCACGCCGGGCCGGCCTGCTCGACTTGGATAAGCAGCACGTCGGCGTCGCAGTCGAAAGCGATGTCCTTCACGGTCTGGGTGTTGCCACTCTCTTCGCCTTTCATCCAGAACTTCTTCCGGGAGCGGCTCCAGAAATGGGTCTTGCCCGTGGCGATTGTGCTCTGGAGCGAGTCCTTGTTCATCCACGCCATCATCACGACGCGGCCGGTGCTTTGCTCCTGAATGATGGCGGGAATGAGGCCGTCCTCGGTGTATTTGAGCTGGTCAAGGGTGTTCATGCAACGGCGCGGAGGGTAGGCGGGCAGCGGGGTGAAAGCAAAGCAAAGGCAGGCCGCCGGGGTGGGTGGCAGGGTGCAGGGTGCAGGTTCACCAACCGGGCCGGCCAACCTGCACCGTGCGACTTCGCCGCCGCCGCAAGGCTACGGCGCGGCAGGGGCGTTGGTGGGCGGCGGCAGGCCGGGGAGGGCGAACTGGAACTTGCCAAGATTGTTGGTGCCGCCGGGGAGCTTCGCTGCGTAGGTGGCCGCCACGTCGGGCATGCCCAGGCCTTGGTAGCTCATGGCGAGCGCGGCCCAAGTGCCCGGCCGCTGCGCGGGGGACAACTGCGGCAGGGCCGTCTCGAGATCTGCCACCGCTTCCTTGTAGCGCTTGAGCTGGAGCAAAATCTGGCCGCGCGAATCGTGCAACTGCGCTTCCGCGGGGCTGGCCTTTACCAGCGGGTCAATCAAGCGCAACGCGCGCGCGGCATCGGGCTTGGGACCGAAGGCCAGCGTCAGGGCGAGGTTGTTGGCCAGGGCGACCATGGTCGGCGCAAGCTCATAGGCGAGGGAGTAGTGCTTGAGCGCCGTTTCGTAATCGCGCTTCTGATCCGCGCGCAGGCCGAGGCAGAAATGCACGAAGGCTACCTTTCCGCCGTCCGTGAGCATCTCGTTGAGCTGTTTGCGCGCGGATTCGGCGGGGGGGCCGGAGAGCTCAGTGATCGCGGCGAGGTGACTGAGCAGGGAGAAATTTCGCGGCGCATGTTCCAGCCCCTTTTCCACGACCGTGAGCCGCACGGCGACGTCGCCGGGCTTGTCCTTTTCCAACGAAGCGGCCCACGCGGCGCAAACGGTGCCAATGACCGGCGGATAATCCTGGTTGGCCTGGAGTTTGAAGGCCGTTTCCAGGACATCCACGGCCCCGCCGTAGTCGCCGAGTTCGGTGAGCGCGCGGGCCAGGCCGAGGTTGGCTTCCGTATCCTCGCGGCTGCCCTGGCTGATGCGGTCGCGGTAGTAACGCTGGGCGCGCTCCAGCCAACTGCGGGCGCCGCTCTCGTCGCCTTGAGCGCGCAGGACGGTGGCCAGCGGCAGGATCGCATCGCTGCGGGCCGAGACGGCTTCGAGCAAGGATTTCTTCGCCAGATCCAGCCGGCCGGCACCCAGGTAGAGCCGACCGATCAGTTCCTGGGCCTCAGTGTTTTTCGGCTCCAGGGCCAGGACGTGGGTGAGGTGCCGCTCCGCGGTGGCGCGGATGGCCGGGCCGGAGTTGGTCATCGCGAGCAGCGTTCTCGCCATGTAGAAATGCGCGGGCGGATACACGGCCTTGCTCACGGGTGCCAGGCCGCGCAGGGCCGCCGCTGACTCGCGCTCGCGACCGAGGCCGCGCAGGCTCAGGGCCAGGCGGAAGCGGTATTCCGGCTGGGGGTCGCCCCGCAACTGCAACAATTCCTGGTACGCCAAGGAAGCGGTCTTGAAATCACGCGCCGCAAAGGCCCGCGCGGCAATGTCCCGCACCGTGGCCTCCGTATGCGAGGGTTTCCAGCCGATGCGCAACACCACCAGACCCACGAGCAACAGCCCGGCGCCCATGACGGGCAGGGCCGCCGCCAAGCGAAGATAATCGCGCCCGCGCACCCACCGGCTGATCTTCCCGCGCCAGGACCGGCGGGGGTTCTTACTTGAACTGGAAGGGGGCATTGGGAGGGCCAGGTTGAGCGGCCAACTGGGCCGGGAGTTGTTGCCGGACAATTTGGAAAAGCGCTTCGGCCGACTCCGCTTCCTCGGTGGTCAGCGCTTCGAGACTGCTCACAAAAAGCTGGATGCGAAAGGTCGGCCCGGCGACGACGCGCTCGCGCTGGCCGAAGAGTCCGGGCCGGCCCGCCGGACTGGGCGGCGTGAGCCACTTGCCGCCCGGCTCGCCGACGGCAAACCACACCCGGCCATGCTGGAACGAATCCTTCTGCAGTTGCACGCCCACGAACGGTGCCGCGGCATGGGGGCCGTCGCGGTAGCTGGCCAGGCCCAGCGTGTGCCAACCCGCCCGCAGATAGTCCGCGACCAGGCTCTGGTAGCCCGCGAGGGGTTGCTCCACCGTAATAGACGCCGCGAGCTCGCCGCGGGCGAAATGCCACGTCTGCGCCCCGGCGGTCGGCGTCACCAGGTCGTCCATGGCGGAGAAACGGTTTGTGAGCTGCCGCCAACCCGGCAGTTCCGGGGGTAACGACAGCGCCGCCGCGAAGGGCAGCGGGGCCACCGTGCTCGCCGGCGGCGCGGCCAGAAACTCGCGCGTCGCCAGCACCGCCTGCGCCAGGCCCAGCACGGCGAAAGCCACCGCCACGGCCCAGCCCAGTCCCGTCGCCGCCACCGGTCGGGCCGTGGGCCGAGCCAACTCGTCGCGTGGCGGGCCGCTGACATTGGCCCGCCGGCTCACGATGAGGAAGCTCACCAATTGGTCCATGCTGAGCGCCAGCCCGGCCATCACCAGCAGGAAGCCTCCGCCGGCCGCCACCCCCGACAGCCCGCCAAAACAGTCCAGTCCGCCGCCCGCGAGTTGCTGCAGCCCGAACGTCAGCCACAACACGCTCCCCAGCAACACCCAGGCGGGCATCGTCAAGGCCACCAGCAAGCTGTGCCACCACCGCCGTCGCAACAGCGTGGTCAGCACCAATGCCAGCACCATGACGACCGGTATGAAGTAGAGCCCCACGCAGGCGTCCCCGAGCGGCACCTCTTTGCCCGGCACTTCGATGCTGCCGCGGCGCACCACATGCAGCACGTCGAACTGTCCGAGCAGTGGCTTCGCCAGCGCGAGCACTACGGAACCCAGTTTGCCCAGCAACCGCTCATCCAGCCCCAGTGGTGGCGGGAGCAAGATGAGCAACCCAAACCAGCCCGGCAGCCACGCCCGAACCAAGGGGAGGCCGCCCACCCAATGAGCCACGGCCAGCACCGCCACGATCGCCGCCGCAGCGCCCAGCCAGGGCGACCACACCACCGTCGCCGCCGCGAGACCCAGCAAGGCCAGCCCCAGCAAACTCGCCGTCAACCAACCGCTTCCAGGGCAGCGCGGGGCCGGCTCGCGCCGGCTGCTCAGCCAGCAGAGCAACCCCGCAGCCGCCACTCCGAGTGGAAAGAACCGGTAGGCCGGTTTGGACCACAGGCCCATCCCAAAGAGCACCAGCGTCGGCAAGAACCCCACGGCCAGCACGAGCAGCAGCGCCAGCGGCGGCCCGGCCGGGCGGCGTGGCTCGTCCAACGGGCCCGGCGTCACCGACGGCGTTGCGCCCGCGGGCTCAGATGTAGGGATGATTTCCATGCCAGTTGTGGAGGAGACTCACAAGCACGCGCCCAAGTTGGGCTGCCGCAGGCTGTGGGGCGAGTCAGAAATTGGGACCGGCAGTGGGGCAATCCGTCCGGGTTGCCAGGAGTGGGGCAGTCCGTCCCGGCTGCCTTCGTCGCGACAACCGTCTCGGTGGTCGCCAGCCGCTGCCCGCAAGTTCGTGCTGGTCCGGTGCGCCCCGGAGATGGCGGCACCCTCCCGGTGCGCGATGTGCCGCCTCGCCTCCCAGGCTTACCGCCGAGCGCCTCGGAAGCCACGCCGGGCTCACCAAAAGGCGCATCTCAGTTTCTTGCACGTTCTCTCAGCTTGGCGGCATGACGACCTCCCTGCCAGACCTCCCCCGCCGCCGCGCGCCACCCCGCCCCACTGCCCCGTCTGCGGTCGCCCGTTGGCCGCAAGCCCAGCAGCGTCTGGACTTCTATCACGCCGGGCAACACCTCGCGGCGGTGGGCCGGGCCTTGCTCGGCGAAGACCGGGACGCCTTCCAAGCGAGGCTCAAGCCGCTGGTGCGGCAGTTGAAAAACGAGTCGGCGGTGAAAGTCATCCGCCGGCTCGACGCGGCGCTGGCCGGCCTGCCCGCCGGCCCCACGGCCGAGACGGTGGCCAAGAAAGTGGCGTGTCTGAAGGAGCACCAGGACCGGATGGGCTACCGGGCGGGGCGGCGGGCGGGCGAACCCATTGGCAGCGGCCCGCTGGAAGCGACCTGCCGACCAGCGCAGTGCCAGTTCAAGCGGCCCGGGCAATTCTGGTCCACCGACGGGGACGGGGCACTGTTGTGCTTGGAAACCTTCTGACGCAACGAGCGCTGGTCGCGGCTCTTCCCCCCCACCTTCGACGCTGCAAGAAACTGAGATGCGCCGCGGGGTTTCCGCCGGTCGGTTTTGCCATTGCTCCTCCGGGGCGGCTGGCCTAGGCTTCGCGTCACAAAGAGGGCGCGAGTAGCTCAATTGGATAGAGCGTCGGCCTCCGGAGCCGAAGGTTGTGGGTTCGACCCCCGCCTCGCGTACCACCTCAAGACCCTCATTGGACCGCGTCCGCGCGTCCCCTTCTGGCAGCAGCGCCGCGGCCACCGCCAGCAAATCCGCTTCGCCCAGCTTTTCGGGCAGCCGTTCCACGTGCCCAATCCGGCCAAAGCTCCGCGCCGAGTTCCGCGGCGTTTGCTGCTCCACCTGCTGCTGCGCCGCGTGGAAATGCGGCGTGGTCACCAGCGCCAGCCTCGGCGTCAGGGCAGTTCTTCGAGGGTGATTTCCTTGTAACTCGCCTGGGCGGGACCACCGCCGTGGATTTGCAGGCCGATCACGCCGAATTGTTCGATCGGCTCCTCGGTCTCGGTGAAGTCCGACATAAGCTCCCCGTTGATAAACGTGCGGAGGCGTCGTCCCTCGCAGCGGATTTCGTAGTCGTTCCAGTCGTCCAGCTTGAGGGCTTTCTTCACCGCGGCATCCGCGGGTTTGGCCAGCACTTTGTTCCGGCGCGATTCGTCGTAGAGCGCACCCCAGTAGCCGTCACCGAGATCGGCTTGGTAGCCAACCATTTCGTTGGTCGGGTTCCGGGCGGGCTGACTGCGCACTTGCACGCCGGCATTGATGAAGCTGCCGGTGCCCACGAGCTTGAACTTCAGCCGCAGCACAAAGTTGGTGTAGCTCCGTGTGGTGCGGAGGAACTCATTGCGCGGCACGGGCTGCGTCAGCGAACCGCCGACGAAGGCCCCCTGCTCAATGCGCCAGGTCGTGTTCGTCTCCCCAAGCCACCCGGCAAAGGTCTTGCCGTCTGACAGCGGCACGGGCGCGGCGACAGCGGCTGCGCCGAGGAAACACAGGGCTATCCAGGTAAGGCAATAACGAGTTGGAGCAAGCATAGGAGTAAGTGTTGAATCAGGCTGAAACCTGGTATCGGCGAAAACGTGCGCCGTAGTCGCGGGCCGTGCCCATTGCCAAGCTCCGTATCCAGGGTGGATCGCAAGTCAGGCGATCCCTGGTCACTAACTTCTGGTCACGAGGCGGCCTGGTTCCACGGGGCGCGCTTCTCGCAGTCGAGCCATTGGTTGGCCTGCGGGTTCCCGACGAACTGCTCCTTGGCGGGATCCCACTGCAGCGCGCATTTATTCCATAGTGCGAGGTTGCCCAAGTGGCAGACGGTCACGGAGCGGGCCCCGATTTCCACATCGCAGATCGGACGCTGCCGGCTGCGGATACACTTGAGGAAGTCGCCCAGATGGTCCGTGCTGCGGTAGAGTTTGATCGGCAGGCCGTTGGGCTTGTAGTCGGCGGCCAACTCCTCCGGCTCAGCTTTGAAGCGGCCGCGGTCCACGCAGACCTTCCCTTTGTCGCCCACGAACACGACGCCGAAGTTATAGCCGGGGAGACCGCCGTGATACATCGTCACGCCATTGGCGTATTTGTAAGTGAGCCGCTTCACTTCCTTGCCGTCCGGCGGAATGATTTCCACCGGGCCGCTGCTGTCCATCCCCAAGCCCCATTGGGCAATATCGAAGTGGTGCGCGCCCCAGTCGGTCATGCCGCCGCCGGAAAACTCGCGGTAGTTGCGCCACGCGGGGAAATTCTGGTGGACGCCCCGCGGGCTGAGGATCGCGTTGTAAGCGCGCTTGGGTGCCGGGCCGAGCCAGAAATTCCAGTCCAGCCCCGGCTCCAGCGGCTCCTCGGGCAGATCACACCATTTCGAGGGGCCGCCGACGGAGACATAGACCTCGCGGACCTGGCCGATCGCGCCGTTGCGGACCAATTCGCAGGCCTTGAGAAACTCGCTGGAGGAGCGCTGCATCGAGCCGGTTTGGAGGACGCGCTCGTGTTTGCGCACGGCATTGGCCATCGCGCGTGCCTCGGCGATGGTGAGTGAAAGCGGTTTCTCGCAATAGATGTCCTTCCCTTGCTTGCAGGCGAGGATGACTGGCAGGGCGTGCCAATGGTCCGGCGTGGCGATGCAGACGGCATCAATGTCCTTGCGCGCGAGCAACTCGCGGAAATCCGTGTAAACTTCGCAGCCCTTGAAATCCGTGCGGCCCTGCTTGGCGTACTGTTCCGTGACCGTCTTCCGGCTGTGCTCGCGGCGCGTCGTGTCCACGTCGCAGATGGCGACCACTTCCACCTGGTCGCGGCCCAGGAAGCCGCCGAGCAAGCCGCGGCCCTGGGTGCCCACGCCGATGAAGCCCATGGTGATTTTCGAGTTGGGCGCGGTCCCCGCCTCGGCGGCCCAGAGGCGGCCCGGCAGGAGGAACGGCGCGGCGGCAGCCACGGTACCGGTGGCGCGGAGGAACTGACGGCGGCTGAAGGAGCGGGATGTGATCATAGGATGGTAAGTGCTTGGTTGAGCACTTTGGAAGACTTCAAAGCGCGCTGCAGTATTCAGCGAGCGCTCAATTTCGTTTGCCTGGAGTTCAGCCTCCGTCCGCCCCGCGAGGATACGATCGGCGGTCAAATCAGCAGCGTGCTGGGAGGATTCGCGCCCCCCTTTGCCGGAAAGGCCGGCCAGGGCTGGAAAGAACTCGTGGCTGCGGGCGGCCCTGTCCAGACTGGCCGACGCAGCGAATCGCCGCTCACGCTCCCGCCGCTGCGCCCATGCCCATCCTGCTGAAAAATCAAACTTCCACCCAGTTGCACGCCGGTCTGGCCTACGTCGGGGTGAGCGCGCATCTGGCGCGGCGGCTTCTGGCGGCGGCAGTGAAGCGCGGTGAATTGCCCGCTGCCGGCAGCGGCCTGACGGCACGACTCCGTGAGGAACTGCACGCGTTGACCGAGATCCCGCACCTGACACTCGTGGAGAAGGTCGTCTCGCCGCAAGACGGCTTCGCCAAGTATCTGTTTCGAGGCCGCGGGGCCGGGCAGTTTGAGGCGGTGCGCATTCCGCTGCTGCACCGGCCGGGCGACTTCAAATATGTGGCTTGTATCAGTTCCCAAGTAGGTTGCGCGATGGGTTGCGCGTTCTGTGCGACCGGCCGGATGGGTTTTGGCCGCAACCTCGCGGCGTGGGAAATGGTGGACCAAGTCGTGCAGCTCCAGGCGGATTCCCCCCACCCCATTCGCGGGGTGGTCTTCATGGGCATGGGCGAGCCGCTGCTCAACTACGACGCCGTGATGACGGCCATCGGGATTCTGTCGGAACCCTGCGGAATGGCCATCGCCGCGAAGGCCATCACCGTCTCGACGGTGGGCATCATCCCCGGCATCCGCCGCTTCACTGCCGAGCGGCAGCGCGCCCGGTTGGTCGTCTCACTGACTTCAGCGGACCCGGTCCAGCGGCGCGAGTTGCTGCCCATCGAAGCGAAGTATCCCACGCCGGACCTGCTCGAGGCGCTGCGCGAATACCACGCCGTCAGCGGGCAACGGGTCACCCTGGCGTGGACGATGATCTCCGGGGTGAATGTCGGCGCAGCCGACGCGCAGCGGTTGGCGGACTTGACCCGCGGCCTGCCGGTCAAGCTCGACCTGATTGACGTCAACGATGTCACCGGGCGCTTCCACCCGCCCACGCAGGCCGAGTTGGATACTTTCCGCGATGCGCTGCGCGCCCGATTGGCGATGCCCGTGGCCCGGCGCTACAGCGGGGGGCAGGACATTCACGCGGCCTGCGGCATGTTGGCGGGCGGGCCAGGGTAGCGAGCCGGGGACTTGAGATTGGGCAGGCAGGTGAGGCCCGGGACACCCGTCATGAACCAGCCTTGGTTTCCTCCCGTCAGCGGCTTGAAAAGCCGGGCGGAATGCCGCCGCTGAGCGGGACAGAATTCAGCCCCGCTTGGCGGAGGCCTGACTCGGGCAACTCGAGGAGTTTCCCGACTACATGACTCAAAGCGAGTACCTCGCAGACTTGGAGGAACACCTCCTCGACTGCGCGCTGACCTGGCCAGCGGCACCATCCTGTGCGTGCGGCGACCCGGCGAGTTGCAAGCGGCCTGAAGCGCAGAGCGCTTGTCTCACGGATTCGGGAATTCTGCTGCGTCCTCATCCGCCCCGGCGCGCAGCATGATTGGTATCAATCCCGCGCACCCGAATGGTCCAATCGGTGCCCCGCCACACCGAAATCAAGGAGCACCTCGCCCGGAATGTGTTCGATAAACTGGCGGGAGGAAGTGCCTCGTCCACCGTGCCCGTCCGGCACCCGCAGCCAGCCGGCAGGTTGCCGGGGCGCGGTAATCCGCCAAACCCCGTTGCTGACACTCAGCGAGAAGCGCTGCCGCGGTTTGCCGAGGATGTTCTGCTGGATGACCTCCAGAGAGCTTTCCGACACTTCCGTGACGATGGCCACATGGCCATATTTCGTGTCGGTGAACACCAGCAAGTCATCGGGTTGCGGGCGGCTCGGGGAGCCATTGCGGAATTGGGCGAGACCACGGCGCGGATTCATCGCACCCTCGGGCAGCGTCGGGTCAAAGTAATCGCGGGCGTGTCCCCAGACATCCGGCATGCGGTGTCCTTTGGCCTGGTGATAGAACCGTTTCACGAACTCCACGCACTGCCATTTCTGGCCGTAGTAATAGCCATCCGGGGCGTAGTTCCTCCCATGACTGCGGAAGAACAGCAGGCCATTGTCATACACGGGCACGCTGAGGTAGCTGTCGAGTTGCCGGCCTACCCTGCCGTGGTTGAACCACAGGCAGGCAGCGAGCAAGCAGGCAATCACGATGCAGCCGGTGGCCGTCTGCCGAAGGGGAAGCCTTCTCATGGAGTTTGTGCTGCCGGCCAATGCGTGAGGGCAGCCGAACTAACGCCTCCAAGTCTCCCAGTGGGGCTGGTGGTCGTTGTTCCAACGCCGGGCGGCGGCGGGCGAACGCTCAATCCACTTGGCTTGCTTGGCCCACTCCACATGGCCGTCGCAGAACACGATGTTGGCCCCGCCGCGATGCCGAGTTCCGGGTGGGAACAAAACTGCGGGAAATCCGATAGGACGATGGAACCGTATCACGCCATCCCCCCCGCCGTCTCCGTCTGAGTCGCCAATGGCGATCATGTCTGAGGGGACCACGACGCGGCTGGAGGGCAGCGGCTCCCAGGCTCCGAGTCCGAGTCCGTCGGCACCCGCGGTACCGAGATGGTTGTACCCGTAACTGAATTTGGTGCTGCTGTCTATGTTGTACGGGAAGGCGTGGCCGTACCGCGAGGCGTTCGTCGGCCACTCGAATTCAGAACCGCTGGCCGGGCATCGAAACACGCGGAGGTTGCCGGCTAGTTGCGCCAGCAAATCCACTGGCCAGCCATACGTGGCGCGAAGCGGGATATTCGGGGCTGTATGTTGACAAGCAGGGTAGCTGCCGGCTTCCAAGACATGGCTATTCAGGCCGAGACCTAGCTGGCGGAGATTGCTCACGCAGGCTGCGGCTTTGGCTCTGGCCTTAGCCTGCGCCAGAGAGGGCACCAGCAACGTCGCAAGCACCGCGATGATGGCCAAGACCACCAGGAGCTCGACCAGTGTGAAGCCGCGTGGGAGGCCGGCAGGCTGTGCGGATGGGACTACCACGGCAAGAGCCCTCCAATGAATACCACCACACCGAGCAGGATCAGGAGCCATCGAATAAAAGGCATGCGGCGGTACGCTCCAAAGTACCAGGCATGCAAGGCGAGCGCGAGGCCCAGCGTGCCAAGCCCGTATCGAACAGCAGCAGGGCCCACGACCTCGTGCGAACCACGCCCTGGCACGCGCTGCGAAACAATGACCGAAATTGCGTAGGAAATTACGAGCAGCGGCAATAAGACGGCCGTCATCCAAGAACCGTCGCGCTTTCCGTTCTGACTGTTCATGTTTGATAGCGATGTTGGCGGACTAAAACTGCCCCGGCTTATGGACGAGCCGGGACAGCCAACACTGTCATCTCTCTCAACAGGACGTGTTCCATCCGTCGTACTGCAACAATCGCAACCACCAGAACGTCCATAACAGTGGCGCATATGTGCCGGGCGGAGCCAAGACGTTGTCGACCATGTTTGAGAGCCGGTCGGCCAAATCTGCCGCCGAATCCCAGTTTCCGTCGCAGCGCCGTCGCACGTCTCTCATATAATCCTTAGCAGCAGGTAGCACGTCTTTGACGAAAGTTCGGGCTGCACTGATAACCGAGGCAGTCTTCCCGGCAGCGGTCACGAACCGCCCACAGTTAGCCAAACCGCTATAGGTGACGAAGCGTGTCTTTAACTCGATGTGTACCGAGCGTAAGATGGTCGCTTCCGTGTGAACGATCGCCAACGCACGGCGTGTTCGAAGCGTGAGACCCTGCGGCGTGTCAACAGTCGCTGTTTGAATGAGTTGTATCCGGCGCATTTGGACCCATATTCGGTAAGTGCATCGGTATTGAAGGTGGACAAGGGTCTGTTGGGAAAGCGTCGCCAGCTTGCCCGACAGCCTGGCATCCTCCCAAGTATCGCCAAGCAAGTCCGTCGCCTGGAGCAGTAGGTCAAACCACTCAATGCCCCCGTCTGCCGGGTTTGGGGTAGGTGTTGCTTCCCATCCATCTTGGAAAGGTGGTGTTTGGTAGGCGACTCCCCATACAAATGTATCGGTCCCAGGTGTTGGCGTTCCGTCAGCCGCCTCATCCTTGAGGACTGATAGCTGGGCATAAGTGCCCGCGAAACCCGATAGGGTCATGAGCGTCGAGTTATTTCCAAGCGGTGAATTCGTCGCGCCACCGAGCGCAAAGACACTGAACTTCGTCTCTGTGACCGCACGCTGATAATCTGGCAGCTGCGAGTAGTCTTGCAGAATCTGATCCGGCCAAGATGGGTCCATCCTCATCGTCCACTCCGTGAAGTTGTCAACGCCGTCCCTATCGGAATCAACCGCGGGCTGAGGGTCGGGATCCTGCGTCCAGTCCGTGATCATCTCCTCGACCCAGTCCGGCAAGCCGTCCCCATCGATATCCACAGAGCTATCCTGAGTCACCAAGGGATTAGTACCCAGCTCACGCTCCTGAAGATCGCTTAGTCCATCGCCGTCGAAGTCCTCGTCCCCGTCCGCAATCCCGTTGCCCCCAGCGTTTGGGAAGTCGGGAATTCCGTTGCAGTCGGCATCCCGCAAGAACATGGAATCCGGGTTGGTGGGATCGCTCTTAACAACGCAAATCTCGTAGCCGTCCAAGAGGCCGTCGTAGTCCGAATCCTGATGCAAGATTGCCCGAAAGAAAAAGTGCAGAGGCTCGCCAGGGAGTTGGGCCAAGTAGATTTGCGCTGGTGTGCCGTAGCCTGCCACCAACCAGAACGGGCAAGACAACCAGCTACTTGGTCCAAGGTTCGGCGTTGCAAAAATGTCGAACCACTGGTCGAGCGGGGCGTTGGTGACCATCAGCCACACATCGGTGACGCCTGCGGCTGAAATCTGGTCAACTTGTAGAAGAATCAGCCTCGGATCCTCAGGGCCATTCTTCGGGTCCATTTGAGGGGGATCTTGCTGAACTCCGCCGAGAGGAAGAACCAGCGGTTTGGGCTGCTTCGGCTGGGCGTTCGAAAGATCGGCCTTGGCGAGCAGCGTAGGCCAGCGTTTGACCTTGGCTGCCCGCTGCGGGGCTTCCTTGTTGAACTTTGCCAGGTCCGCGCCTCGCAGGTACTGCTCCGCGGGAGGAATCTTCAGCGGGGTGGGTTTCACGGCGGCCGCTGCCACCAGGCCCGGCGGTCTGGAGGCTCGCAACTCATCCGCCTTCGCCTTGGCCTCCGCCATTTTTTGATTCAGGAAGCGGGTGGTTTCCTCCGCCCGTTGTCGGGCTTGGGCCAACCGCTGCTCGCGGCTGAGAGCGGTTGGGTCGTTCGGCTGCCCCTGGGCAGCGATGGTGGTGAGCATCCCCAGCGCAAGTACTCCACTGAGGATGCGGCTGATAAACAGTTGTCTTTTCATAATCGTATCCGGTCAGGTGGTGGTTCTCTCACGGCGTTGAGCCGCAAGCAGAATTGGTGTTGATAAACCCACTTTGAAGCTCTGCCAAGCTTTCTTTACGCAGCTTTTTTTGCGCTGGCAGTGGGCACCATTTGCCCTGCCCGCGCAGGCGCGATTCGCGAAACAGCCCAGCCCGCATCCGCGGCGAACTCAGCCCCACATTTGTTCGTCGCGCCCGCCCGCTACTTCAGCCACGCAGCAATCTTTTCCCCCGCCCAGATGGCGGGCACTTCCTGGCGCTCGCGCACGACGGCGGCCTTGTTGCCGTTGACCAATACCTCGGTCGCGAGCGGACGGCTGTTGTAGTTCGAGCCCATCACAGAGCCGTAGGCGCCGGCGCTGAGCAACGCGAGGTAATCGCCCTCCTGCACGCGCGCCAACGGGCGATCCTTGCAGAAGTAGTCGCCCGACTCGCAGATCGGCCCAACGACATCGCTGCTGACCGTCGCGGCGCGGCTGCGGCGCACGGGAACGATCTCGTGGTAAGCCTCGTAGAACGCTGGGCGGATGAGGTCGTTCATGGCGGCGTCCACGATGACAAAATTCTTCTGCCCGGTGCGCTTTACGAACTCGACGCGGGTGACGAGGAGGCCGGCGTTGCCGACGATGTAGCGGCCGGGTTCAAGCAGGACACGCAGGCCAAGCGGTTGCAGGAGCGGCACCAGTTTCGCGGCGTAGGTGGCGGGCGTGAGCAGGTCGCGCGCGGCGTCGGTTTCCCACCAGAGGGGCGAACCACTCGCCAGCGCCGGCTGATAAACGATGCCCAAGCCGCCGCCGATGCTGACGAATTCGATGCCATGCTGCGCTTTCAATCGCCCGGCCAGCGGCACCATCTTCGCCACGGCCTCGGCGAACGGAGCCACCGTCGTGATCTGCGAGCCAATGTGCATCTGCACGCCGCGCAGCCAGAGGTGCTTCAGCTTGCTGGCGCGGGCATAGACGCCTTCGATTTGTTCGTAGGCGATGCCGAACTTGTTCTCGTAAGTGCCGGTAGTGATCTTCGCATGACCGCCCGCGGCGACATCCGGGTTCACGCGCACGGCGACCGGCGCGGTCTTGCGGAGCCGGGCGGCGACCTGATTGATGCGGGCCAACTCCGGCTCACTCTCGACGTTGAAGCAGTAAATGCCTGCCTGCAATGCCAGCGCGATTTCTTCCTCAGTTTTGCCGACACCCGCGAAAACGCATCGCGAAGCCTCTCCGCCGGCGGCCAGGACGCGCTGCAATTCACCGCCGCTGACGATGTCGAAGCCGCTGCCCAGCCCAGCCAGCGCGCGCAGGACCGACAGATTGGAATTCGCCTTGGCGGCGTAGCACACCAGGTGGTCCAGCGGGGCGAGCGCGGTGTCGAGTCGTTTGAAATGCTGGCTCAGCGTGGCCTGGGAATACACGAACAGCGGCGTGCCGTGCTTGCGGGCGAGCGCTTCAATGGCCACGCCTTCGCAGGTGAGGCGGCCCTGGGTGTAGCGGAAACAGTGCATGGGTGATGGGTGCGGGATGAAGGAGGCTAGGCAGCGAAAAACCCGCCGGGCGGACTGGCCCGGCGGGCGGGAAAGGTTCCGGGGCGGTTACTTGCTAATAATCTTGGCGCGCTCTTTCTGGTATTCCTCGGGCGTGACGAGGTCGGCCTTGTAACGACCGTCGAGGACGCGGAGTTGCTCCAACTGCGCGGGGGTGAGCGGCGGGGGCGGCACGTCCAGCGGGCGATAGGTTGCGGGCGCGGCCACGGCGCCAGACTTGGCGGTCGCAGGTTTGGACGCCGGCCTCGCAGCGACGGCCTTAGCCGCCGAGGATTTGGCGGCCGCAGCGGCGGCCTTTTGGGTTTCGGCGCGAGCCTGCTTTTCCGCAGCTTCGGCGCGCTGGGTGGCTTCCTTCTGCGCTTTGGCGGCTTGTGCAGCCTGCTGCTTGGCTTCGGCCTCCGCTTTCTTCTGGGCTTCCGCGGCCAGCTTGCGATCCACCTCCGCTTGCTTGGCGGCGGCAGCGGCGAGACGCTTCTGCTCCTTTTCAGCCGCCAGCGTTGTCTTGCGCTCCTGCTCGGTGACGATTTGCTGGGCCTGCTTGGCGGCAACTTCCTGCTCGCGGCTCCGCTTCTCCAACTCGGCGGTGCGCTTGGACAACTCTGCCTGCGCCTGCTTCGCGGCTTCCGCATCTTTCGCGGCTTGCACCCGGGCTGCCTCGGCCGCGCGCCGCGCCTCCGCTTCCTGGGCGGCCACGGTGATTTCCTGCTGGCGGGCGAGTTCCTTGCGCGCTCTTTCTTCGCGCGTCCTCTCTTCGGCGCGAGGGCGTTCGGTCGCGCGGGCTTTCTCCTCGGCCAGCGCCTGCTCGCTGGCCCGAGCTTGGGCTTCGATCCGGGCCTTTTCCCCGGCCTGGGCTTTCTCGGCGGCGCGAGCCGGTTCGGGCGCGGGCGCGGCCTTCGGCTGACGCGGGGTGGTGCTGAGACTGGCCGGCGTGTAGGGCAGCGGCGGAGCCGGGTTGAGCCGGCGACGGAGGCTCTCGGCGACCGTGGGGTCCACCTGGCTGGGCGGCGGGACGGGGCGGTAGGCGGAGAGTTGGACTTCCTTGGGGGCCGGCTGGAGCCGGCGCTGGAGGGCGGTGGTGACGGCGGCAGTCGGCTGGCTTGGCGGTGGGACGGGACGATAGGCGGCCAATTGCAGGGCGGATTCCGAGGCGGTGATGCGCTGCTGCAAGTCCCGCCGCATCTGCTCCATGGCCTCGGCGGAGGCCGGGGCGGCCTGCCCGGCAGGGGCCACCACGCGGGACTCCGTCAAGGCGATGGTTCGACGCAAGGACTCGCGTGCCTGCTCGACCTCGGGAGAGGTGGTGGCGGGCGTCGGCAGCGGTTGAAAGATGGGAGCCTTTTGGGCAGCACTGGCGCCGTGGGCACCTAGGCCGGCGGCGGTGAAACACAGAAGCGCGGAACGTTTGGCAAAACGCATGAGTGTTTGGTTAAAGGAAAAGCGGTTCCGGCGCAACGGTTTTCCCGGTTCGGCGGCGCGAATTATCGTGCGCGCCGGCCTCGCTTGGTGCGGGCTTTTTCCGGCGACAGCGCCGGACGGGTGCGGGGGGGGCTCGAACCCGGCTGAGTTGGCGCCTGACGTTTCCGGGCGCGAGCGGCGGGCGCTGCCTTCAGTCACTCCGGCCCGCTTCGCGCACGCGAATCCACCGGCGCAGGGTGATCAGACCCACCGGGGCAATGGTCGTGATGAGTGCGATGATGAGCCAGAGTTGGGCCGGGTTGCGCGGGCCGGTTTCGGGGCAGAAGCGCTGGAGCAGGAGGCCGGAGGAACTGGCGGCCAGCAGCTTGGCGAGGAAGAACGGCAGGTAGGAGATGGACATGTAGGAGGCTTCCTGACCTTTCGGCGCGATGCAGGCGGCGTACTCATAGAGCCGCGGCGAGTAAATGGCCTCCCCGACCGAGAGCAACACGGTGTAGAGAAAGATCACGATGTAGTAGGGATGCACCGGCCCCGTCAGACCGAGATAGCCGTGGCCCAGCCAATGCCCCAGCCAGCCATCGGCCAGCGCTTGGAACCACGCCGGCGGCAGCGTCATGAGATAAACCGAGCCGGCGGCGATGGCGCTGCCCACCATCACCATGCGGTAGGCGGAGATGCGTTGCGTGAGCGCCCCCACGACCGGCACCAGGAAGATGATGAACAGGGAATTCAGCCCCCAGAGCTTGCCAATGGGCGCGCCCAGGCCGAGTTCGCGGAGGCCGAATTTCGGGAAGGTGTAGTCCATTTGCAGGAAGATTAAGCGCACAAACGCCGCCAGTCCGAGGAAGGCCAGGAACTTGTAGAATCCCGGCTGGTGCCACAGCCCGGCGAAGATCCTGGCCGTGTCGCGCAGGGCATCGCGGGCGGAGAGGCGCAGCGAGTTGAAGAGGTTTTCCCGCGGGTATTTCGGCACTTCCGGCGTGATCTTGACGCCTTCATCGGTGGCTTCGACGCCGCCCCGGATGCCGAAGTAGATCAAGGGCAGCAGGCCGAGTTCGAGGACCAGGCTGCCCAGAAACAGCACGCGGTAGGTGGGCAGTTCCACGCCGAGCCAGGGCAGCATCAGATGCCCGTGGGGCTCGCCGAGCGTCTGGCGCACGTAGTCGAAGAGGAAGCCGGCGGCCAGAAACCCGACATTCATCACGGCGTAGAAAATCGAGAAGGAGATGGAGCGTTGCGAAGTGGTGGAATAGCGCCGGATGGCTGCCACCAGCACGGGCGTGCCGAGCGCCTCGCCGAGCGCCAGCGGCACCAGTCCGAAGCCCAGCGCCAGCCAGCGGGAGGAGGTGAAGGCCAGCACCACCCGGGCGAAAATGCAGACCCACACGCCGAGCAGGAAGGCCTTGCGCAGCCCGATGGCATCGGTGAGCGAACCGACCAGCACCGTGAACAAGGTCATCAGCGCCGACCAGCCGAACACGATGAAGCCAGCCTGGGTGTCGCTGTAGCCGAGGTCGTAGGAGAGCCACAGCACCAGCGTCTTGTTGATGGTGCTGTAGGCGACGATGCCGAGGAGCTTGATGCCGAAGGTGACCCAGAGTTCGCGCACCGCCCCGCCCAGGATGGTGAACTGGGCAAGGAAACCGGCGGAGCGGTGGTCGGCGGGAGCGGGTGCAGCCATGCGGTGGTTCGGTGGATTGCGGGTCGGGATGGTGGCAGCAGCGGTCGGGTGGGCGCAATGCGCGAAGCCGAAGTGGGGAGCCGTGATGGCAGGCGCCGACGCTTGCGCTTGCTCCTGCTCTTAATCGTAATCTTCTTCGGCCCGCTGAGATTAGGATCAAGAGCAAGCAACTCGCAGGACGGCTTAACTAAATGGCAGC
>Ga0105047_10006068_pt1 | contig 20575 bp, 14 predicted proteins | sample MAT04_FD_78384 | JGI IMG/M metagenome (GOLD analysis project Ga0105047, IMG submission 78384) | Freshwater microbial communities from Lake Fryxell liftoff mats and glacier meltwater in Antarctica - MAT-04 (megahit assembly) | ecosystem: Environmental > Aquatic > Freshwater > Ice > Liftoff...
AATACACTGTCTGGAGCCGGGGCGAACTGATAGGCCACACCGAACTTGGGTTTCGGGGCGTGGGATTTGATCGGTGTCGTTCGGGCCATTTTGTTCCGAATGCGCGCGGCGATGAACTGATGGAAAAACTCGCGTCAGATTCGCACTGCATGCGGGCGTACCTGCATCGCAACTATCGCGACGCAGATGGCAACAACTTGTTGGATCCCGAATACGTGAACAGCGACTGGTTTGCTGATGTTGCCGAGCATCTGCATCAGACTGCTCAGTTTGCATTGGTGCTGCGCGATGAGAACAACGTCGCGTTGTCTGTCGCGGAAATTGGCATTCAAGACAAGCATCCCGACTGGCCACCGCCTTTGAACGAAGAAGAGCTGGCAGCATACAAGCTGGCCGAGCACGTCAGGCCCGAGGAGCGCGAGCAGAATCAGCGGCCGTGTGACGGAAATTTTGCGCAACACGAACAAAATGGCGCGCCTGCGGTCAGCGACGTCGATCGGAAACTGTTGGAACAACTCCTCGCTGATGATGAAGAGCAGATGGAGGGGTGCGAGTACTTCGACACGCCCTGCGACATTACGATGCCAGTTGACTGGGGTTACGAAGATCATCAGGGAGACAACGAATTGGGGAGCGGGTGGAACACGACGCTACGTGATGTGCCGAGTTTTCCTCGGTATCAGGTGCATGTGATGCTGGCGGATGGGTGAGGGTGCGGTGGCTGTTAGAGTGAGTTTCCCATGTGACATGGCAGCATCGACGAGGTTGGGTACGACGGTGCGGGCGGTGCCAAGCGACGAGTTGACAGTGTCCACAATTCAGCGTATATACATGTATATACCTCACTGAGAGATGTTCATGCCTGTTGCGCGAACCCGAACGTTCCGGAGTGGGAACAGCGAAGCGATCCGCTTGCCCAAGGACGTCGCCTACGGAGAGGATGTCGAGCTGGTGCTGGTTCGATCTGGTGACGTCATGACCATTTACCCAACGGCAACAACTATCTCGGAAATGATAGAGCGACTCAACGCGCTTCCGGCGGTTCGGAAAATTGAGCAGCGCGACATCGAAGCAATTCCCGAACGCGAAGGGATTTAGGACGTGGCGTACATTCTCGACACCAGCGTCGCGATCCATTTGCGCGATGGCGATGCGACGACTGTCGCGAGAGTCGCCGCGCTCGCTGATGCGGTGCTGATATCAATTATCACGCGGGTCGAGCTCGAGGGCGGGGTGTATCGTGACTCAGCCGACGCGCCCACACGCCGCGCACGCCTTGATGTCGTGTTGAGCGCCATCCCTGCGCTCGCATTCGATAATGTTGCGGCCAGCGCGTACGCACAGATTGTGGCGCAGGCGGGTTATTCGCGACGGAAACTGCTCGATCGCATGATTGCGGCGCAGGCGCTAGTGCACCGGGCGACGCTCGTCACGATGAATCCCAATGATTTTGCAGACATTGCGGGATTGCGCGTGGAGGTGTGGTGAGGGTGTGGTGATCGGCAGTGGTTCGATCACCGAGCCCCGCAGTTATTCCGGGTGTGCTTTCAGAAAGCGCTCGAACGCTGGGGTGCCTCTCAGTAAGCTGAGACGAGGGTCAAGCAGAAGCCCGCGCACCGATGCGTATTGTGGCAGGGTTGCCTCGAGCCATCGAACCGCGGTATCCGATTCACCCAGGCGTGCATAAACCGCTGCAACAAGCGTTCCATCCAACGCATCATAGGCAAGTTCGAGCTTGCTGAGGCTGCGTGCAACAGTGACTGCCTGATTGATGGAACGTCGGCTTGCTTCGTGATTGCCAACGATGCCCTCTGCGCCTGCAAGCTGAACCAGCAGTGGACCCTCGTTGGGACCCTTCAGAGAGCGACTATCAAGCAATTTGCGCAGTGAGTCTGCCTAACTGCGGGCACGCACGGAGTCACGAAGTCGGAGGGCAACAAAGATCTTGTTATCAAAATATGAGTTAGCGCTGTCGACAAATTCCCGTATCCCCAGCTCTTGGGGAGACAGCGCCAGAAAACGCCGGTTTGCTTCGCTGTCGGCCCAAATCATGAACTGCGACAGCATAGGACTAACGTCCGGAGATTGTTTCATTGCCGTTTGCAAATCCTTCCGGATCGCAGCCGTATCTCCCCGAGATTTTGATACCTGCATTCTCGCAATCCAGCCGCGCTGATCGGCCGAGTCAAGCGCGACAAGATTACTGGCAGAGGCAAACGCGTCGTCCAATTTTCCCAGGCTGTAGGCGATCAACACCAAGTCGTTCGTTCTGCGCAGCGAACGGGGATCGAGCGTGAGCGCCGTGCGCGCCAACGCATAACCACTGTCGCGAAGGTCGCGACGTATCAAGTAGCGACTGGCCTCCGTCAAAATTCCCGCACTCTTTGGCGCCAGGCGTGTTGCTCGGTCACCAGATATTTCACACCCAACTCGGTGCCAATCTGCTTCATTGGTTTCGTCGTACCCCGGTACTGCGACGCACTCTGGCGATCAATCACAACCGCCGTACCGCTCGACAACAGAATGTTTTCCGGCTTGATGTCGCGATGCACAATGTGACGCGCGTGTGCATACGCCAGCGCCTTCGCCACATCGCGCAAGATCGAGAGACACTCGACAATCGGTACGCGACCTTCCTGCATGCGCACGCGTAAACTTTCGCCCTCGACAAACGGCATGGTGTAATACGGCAAACCGTCCGCAGTACTTCCGGCAACCAGGACCGGTACGATATGCGGCTCCTGCAACGCCGCCGCCAATTTGATTTCGCGCGTAAATCGCTCGACACTCAATCCTTCAATCAACTCGGGCGCTAACACCTTTACGACGACGTGGCGCCCGAGGGCAACTTCCCGCGCCAGAAAGACGCGCGACATTCCGCCGCCGCCCAACTCGCGCTCGAGGACGTATGCGGAGCCGAGCGTGTTTTGCAATGCGTCGCGCAAGGTATCAGGCCCTGGCTGGAGTTAGGTCTCGTACACTCGTCACAATCGCTACAGTAGGACTTGCGCAACTTCCCGGTAACCCCGAAACCGCTCAACCCAAGCGAGCGTATGACTCGCGGAAAATTCCGTCGAGGAGCCGCTCAAACGTGTGCTGCGGGATAATCCCGGCGACCGGCACTGTCCTGATGAATCCAATGATTCTGTAGACACTTCAGGATTGGGCGTGGAGGTGTGGTGAGGTTTGATACGCCAGGCAAAAATTTGATGACGCGCCCAGTCGAGCACCCGTCTACACTCGGCGTATGTTCGCTTGCCAATCTCCCCTCGCCGAACGTACGCTATGGGCATGCCGCTATCGCACACTGAGTGGACCGCTGATATGCTCGACGCGTTGCCCGACGACGGCCAGCGCTACGAGGTTATTGACGGGGCACTGTTCGCGACACCGGCGCCTGCCAATGTGCACCAGCGCGCGATAGCCGAGTTGTATTTGTTAATGGCACCGTACGGCAAGCGGGTTGGTATCGAAGTTCTGTTTGCCCCGACGGCCATACGTTGGTCGCAGCGTCGGGAGGTGCAGCCAGACCTGTTCGCCACGCCACGCATGCCTAATGGGCGGCCGCCCGAACGCTTCAGCGATGTCGGTGTTTTGCTGCTCGCCGTAGAAGTGTTGTCGCCTTCGACGCGCCGCACGGATCGACACGACAAGCGCACGTTGTACCAGGACGAGCGCGTGCCCGACTATTGGATTGTCGACACGGATGCCCGCAGCATCGAACACTGGACGCCCGATGCAACGGCGCCGTACGTGCGCACGAATACACTCGTGTGGCAACCCGTTCCGGCGCACAAGCCGCTGGTGATTGATGTTGAGGAATATTTTAGGAGCGTGTGGGGGGACTGAGTCAGGGTTGTCGGTAGGCACGCATCACAACTTACGACCCTTGGTCCTACCTGGTCGAAACGGAACGATGCCAGTGGCACCAGAATGATGACGCGACCACCCGAACACCCGCGCATACTCGGCGTATGTTCGCTTGTCCTCACCTCCCCGCCGAGCGTACCATATGGGTATGTCGCTTCCGCACACGGAATGGACCGTCGAAATGCTCAACGCATTGCCCGACGACGGCAAACGCTACGAGGTTATTGACGGGGAGCTCTACGTGACCGCGGCGCCGTCGTTAGTGCACCAGCGCGCTGTAGGCGAGCTTGCATTAATTCTCGCGCCCTACGCCAAAGTGTTGCTGCTGGATTTCTTTGCCTCTCCGATCGACATCACCTTCTCGGACCGACGGGTACTGCAACCGGATCTTTCGGTGCTGCCGCGAACGCGCGATGGAAAGCTGGCGAAGAAGTTCACGGATGTCGGAGTGTTGTTGCTCGCCGTCGAAGTGTTGTCACCCTCGTCCATCCGCACCGACCGCCACGAGAAGCGCTGGGTGTATCAACAGGAACGCGTTGCCGAATACTGGATTGTCGATCTCGACGCGCGCACGTTCGAGCGATGGACGCCGAATGCGACCGAACCCGAAGTGCTTAGCGAGTCGTTGTTGTGGCGGCCGGTAGTCGCGCACGAACCGCTGACGATCGATCTCCAGCAATATTTTCGGAGTGTGTTTGACGAATAGCAGCGGAGAGTGATCACAAGTTTGGCGGTAGTGAGTATTGACATTGCAAACTGGTCAGATCGATTGGACTGCGGTCTGCAGCTGGCGCGTCGGACAAGCATGACTACGATTCTCAAATCGGGGTGAAATTCGTGTAGGCCTTGTTGCTCATTCTGGATATGCACGACGCAGACGGTCGAATTCCGGAGAACGGCTGAACGCTTTCAGTTTTGGAAGAAGTGACGGCGCGTTGAGATACCACCGCGCGCCAAGTATCGAACCGGGATTGCTAAGATCTGCTTCGAGCCACCTTGAGGCACTCGGGAAATCACCGAGGGTTACAAATGTCCCTGCAATGAATATTACATCGACAGAATCCGACGGAAATGGACGCCGCGTCAGCGGCGGCACCGCTGCCAACAAGCGTGCAATCGTTTGCCGTGCCGCTGCTACCTGTCCGCTGTTGGCTTGGGCAAAGGCAAGAAAGTGCAAGAGGTCAATGCTGTCTGCACCGCCAATTTTCGGCCCTTGCAACAACATCCGAACTGAATCGGAATAAATGCGTGAAAGCGTTGGGTTGTCGACACGGGTGGCAGCGTCTGATTTTGAATCGTAATAGTCAGAAACGCTGTCCCTAAATGAAAACACCTCAAGTTCCTTTGGAGTAAACCGCAAGAATCGCCTTGACCATTCGCCACCGTCCAATGTCATCAACTGCTTAGCCGCGGGTGGAGAGCGCTTGAGTGTGCGCAGTGCCTGTTGGATGTGATTTTGCAAGTTGAGTGTATCGCCACGCATCAGATCATATACTGCCAGCCGCACCCACAAACTTTCATTCGTCGAGTCTGTCTGAACCCACAGCGACGCGTACCTGGAGGCGTCATCGAGCAGCCCGAACCTCGCGGAAACGTCAACCGCCTGCTGCAGCAGCTCCGGGCGAGGCAAAGCTGCAACTGCGCGGCTGATTTCACGGCGTACGTTCGCGGTGTCTTTGCGCTTCTCTCCCACGCGTACACGATGGAGCCAGCCGCGGTTGTGGGTTGAATCCAGGGCGATCAACGCGTCGGCATATGCGAGCGCCTCTGACCAAAGGTCCAGCTTTGTCGCGACGAAGGCTGCTCGTTCCAGTGCATTCGGCGATCTCGGATCGAGCCTTGCCGCGCGCTGCGCGAGGGCGTACGCGCTGTCAGTTTGACCAGGTCTAGAGTCCAACAGCTGGCTGGCAGTCATCAACAAAAACGCGTCATTGGGTGCAGCACGAACGGCGCGCCGTACCGTTGGAATCACTTCACTACTATCGTTGTCGAATTGCATTCGCTTGCGCGCTACCCACAGCATTAACTGAGGATCGTTTGGCGCGTGCTTTAGCGCTTGTGCTACCGCATCTTCCGCTCGCCTTCTGGCGACGGTGTCGCGCGGTGCGAGACTGGCGATGTAAAGTCTTTCGCCGGCGACATTTGCCCAGGCTTCGCCGAAATTGGAGTCGAGCTTGACCGCAATTTCAAACTCCGCGGCCGACCGCTCTCTGGTTGCAACTTCAAAACCGGACCCGGTCTTGATCGCACCATCTATAATGGCCCTTCCTCGCCGGAATGCAGCCAGTGCCTGTGGATCACTGGTGTAATGCCGTGTTAACGCCGCGCGTTCCGATGGCAAGAGGACAACTTCCATCTCTTTTGCCACATCCGTCGCAATTGCGCCTTGCGCGGTAAACGGATCGTCATGGTTTACATCAACGGGTTTGCCGGTCCACGTGGTCGTTCCGGTCACGGCATCAACCAGCGTCGGTGTGACGCGTGCCTTCCAGACGCCCGCGTTGTCTTTCGTCCAACGCACCACGCCTTCCAACAGGTACGCAACGCGCAACTCAGCGCCGATCTGCTTCGCGGATTTCGCACTGGCGCGATACGCTGACGCACTCTGTCGATCGATCACTGCCAGAGACGACAACCCAGCGAGCTTCGACGTGACCGCATCCGTCAGGCCATCGGTGAATGACTGTTCCTCCGGTGGTCCGGAATGTTCGAACGGCAACACCGCAATCATCACGGGTTCCGCATTCGTGTTGCGCTGCTGGTTCCACCACCATCCGCCAATCGCGCTGGCCAGTAACACGACTGCGGCAATGACTGAACGCAAACGATTGATCGGATATCCGACCGCGCGTGTTTTGACCGAATCCAATGCCGCGACCAGGACCTCTGCTGAAACTGGTCGATCAGCCGCATCCTTTTCCAAACACTGCATTACGAGCCGCGCTACACCCGGCGAAATCGCTGAAGCCGTGACCGCGAGCGAGGCAGGCTTCTGACTGAAGTGCGCCGCCATGATCTGTTGCGGTGTCGTGCGGCCGGCAAATGGATGTTTGCCGGCCAACAACTCATACGCGACAACTCTCCACGCATAAATGTCGACGCGCTGATCGGTATTGGGATCGCCGGCCGCCTGCTCGGGCGCCATGTACGCCGGTGTACCGAGCGACGTGCCGGTTTGCGTCAGTCCGCTGCGCGAGCGATCGTCGGTTGAAGTAGTTCGCGAAAGCTGCAGTGCCTTTGCGATGCCGAAGTCCGTAACGACGGCGGTGCCGCTCGAGAGCAGGATGTTTTCCGGTTTGATGTCGCGATGCGCAATTCCGCGTTCGTGCGCGTACGCCAGTGCCTGGGCGACATCACGGAGGATGCGCATCGCTTCATCGCGCGGAACCAAGCCGTGTTCCAATCGATCCCGCAGCGATGCGCCGCGCACAAACGGCATGACATAAAATGGCGTTCCATCGATGGTGGCTCCCGCATTGATCACTGGCACGATATGCGGTTCCTGCAGCGCCGCCGCGAGCTTGATCTCACGCGTGAAACGTTCGGTGCTCAATTCCTGAGCAAGCATTGGCGCGAGCACCTTCACCACAACGTCGCGAGCCAGCGTTTCGTCGCGTGCGACAAACACGCGCGACATGCCGCCTCCACCGAGCTCACGGTCGAGTGTGTAGTTGGCGCCGAGTGCGGTTTGAAGTTGGTCGCGGAGGGCGTCGGTCATTGCAAAGGAAACTTGAATTTCATTGCAGTTTCCATTCGCGTTCGTCAATCGAGTTGGGCGCTATGAAGGTGTCTGGTTTCAATCCCTCAGCGAATCGACTCTTTAACCATGCTGGTTGAAGTCCCCTGAATCGTATGTTCATCGACCGCGGGTCAAGAGCTGATGGGTATCAAGACAGTTGCCGGATGTGTCGCGCCACGGTGAGTGTCAAGAGAGCTGCCGCCTGAGCCGATCTTTTCTCCTTACTTCCCGAAGAAGCCACTCGAAATGCAATGATTCCAGCCGCACATAAATGGTGACGCCACCATACGAACACTTGCCTACACTCGGCATATGTTCGCTTGCCAACAACGCCGAGCCGAGCGTACGCTATGGGGATGCCGCTGCAACGCACTGACTGGACCGTCGCGATGCTCAACGAGCTTCCGGACGACGGCAACCGCTACGAGGCTATCGACGGGGAGCTGTACGTGACCCCGGTGCCGTCAATGGTGCATCAAATCGCGGCCAGCAAGCTGTTCCTGCTCCTTGCTCCCTACGCGGAGCGACTCTGGCTCGATGCGCTCTTTGCGCCCACGGCCGTGACATTTTCGGAACTTCGCGAAGTGCAACCCGACGTTTTAGTGATACCACGACTTCCAAACGGTCGGCACGCGTCACGGTTCGAAGACGTGGGTGTGTTGTTGCTCGCGGTAGAAGTGTTGTCGCCGTCGTCATTGCGCACCGACCACCGCGAGAAGCGGTGTGTGTATCAGCAGGAACGCGTTGCCGAATACTGGATTGTCGATACGGACGCGCGCGCGTTCGAGCGCTGGACGCCGGATGCGACCGAACACGAAGTGCTCCGCGAATCGTTGTCGTGGCAGCCGCTGATCGCGCACGAACCACTGACGATCGACCTCGACCAATATTTTCGGGATGTGCTGGACGAATAGCCGTGGCGGGTGGGTTCGCCGCCAGTATTCTCCTGAGTTGGAAGCGGCCTGAGTGAGCGAGGCACCCTTGCAGTCGCGCTTTAAATGTCAGTGTGCTGAGCTGAGCAAACGCGCAGCCTGCGTGACAGGATGTCCATCAGGCCTTCTTCAAAAATGAAGCATCCGCCACCTCAGCCTTTCCCGTCCTCAAGCTGCTGAATCAACGCCAGCAACCCATCCGCCTCCCACCAGCGGTTCCGCGCGCCGTCACTCAACGGCAACAACACGCCCGCCTTCGCTAACTGTTCAATCGCATCATACACGCGACTCTTGGCCCGCCGTGTCGCGGCCACGGCCATGGGCGCCGAGATCACGGGATGCGCCGGCAACAAGTCGATGATGGTCCACGCCACTGAATCCGCACGCGGCGGTGCACTCACTGCACGCAACTGTTGCCGCCACCCCTCCTGCAGCTGCTTCACCGACGCCAGAAAATTTTGCGCAAGTCTGGCCGCGCTGAACGTCGCCGTGGCGAACTGCTCAATCCAGGTGACGACGCCCGCGCCGCGAAACTGCGTGAGCCCGTTGATGTAGCGATCACGATCGCGCGCAAAAATCAAACTGATTGGCGGCAGAAAGTGGGGAGCTACGCCGCGCCGTCGCAGAATGACATGCACAAGCGCACGGCCGGTTCGGCCATTTCCGTCGTCAAACGGATGAATGGTTTCAAACTGCGCGTGCACGAGTGCGGCTTGCACGAGCGGCGGTAGTGTGTCGTCGTTGATTGACGCGCACAAATCTGTCAACAGTCCGTCGATCCGCTCTGGCGGTGGTGGTACAAAATCCGCTCCGCAGGGCGTGTAATCGTTTCCGCCGATCCAGTTTTGCGCCGAGCGAATCTGACCCGCAATACGATGTTGTGGAGACGGCTCGAGCAGTCGTTTGTGAATAGCCACTATCTCCGCCTCACTGAACCACTCACTGTCGGCGGCGTGATCAACAGCGAGCGTCATGGCGTCAATGTTTGCCAATATTTCTACCGCTGAAGTGCCGGTTTTCATCCCGGATTCCGAGCGCGCTTCAGCGCGAGCCAGTTCGCGAACACCAACTTGCATCCCCTCAACTTTTGACGAGGCGATGGATTCCGTTCGAAGCAAGAGCCGCGCTAGCGGAGCCAAAGCGGCTCCACCTTCATCATTGAGTTGCGTCACCGCCCGCTCGGCCTCCGCAATAAGTCCGGCAAGATCCGCTGACAAATGCACAGCCAGCGATGCCAGGTCGGCAGGCACAAATGCGTGATACCTGCAGGCACGGCGATAGCGCGCGGGCGCGTACAGGGTCGGATCGGACGCCCATATTCGGGAGAGCAAGGTTCCAGGCATGCGAAGGTAGCTCGGGTGTGCTGAATTGAGCTCGGCTGGCCCCGTCACTAAACGGGACCAAGGAAACGCTGTAGTACCGTTTAAATACTAAACGGTACTATGGATTCACGCTATTCCCGGATCCAGTGTTCTCTGCCGCCGCACCACTCATTCCGAATTCTGCTGTTTCTGAATTCTGCTGTCCCTGAATTCTGCTGTCTGTGAATTCTTCCGTTCCTGAATTCTGCCCTTCCTGAATTCCCGCACGCAGCCCATTCGGCCGTTCCGCTCTTTTGGCTCAACCGCTGCGCGCAGCGGTTGACACCTCCACCACCCGTCCGTACCCTCTGAGGACCACCTTTCCCCGCCCGCCATGTCGACTCGCAGAGACTTTCTCAAGACAGGAGCCGCTGCGGCCGCTGCATCCATCGCCGTCCCGCGATTGCTGTCCGCCGCCGAAGGCCCCTCCCTTATTCACCAGCCGTATCTCACCGCGCCTGCGACCGAAGCCTACGCCGTCGAATTCGCGGCCGAAGCACTCGGCGCCTGCAAAGACGGTGGGGCGTCGTACACGGACGTTCGAATTGGACGCTACCGTCGCCAAAGCATTAACACACGCGAACGACAAATCACCGGCGTATCCGATTCGGAATCGTACGGCATTGGCATTCGCACACTGGTGAACGGTTCGTGGGGATTTGCTTCGACGAGCAACATGTCCAAGGAAGGCGTCGTGAAAGCCGCTCGCGAAGCCGTGCGCATTGCGAAGGCGGCACGCACCGCACAAAAGCGGCCAATTGAACTCGCGCCCACACCCGTGGTGAAGGGCACGTGGATGACGCCCGTCAAGCGCGATCCGCTTGAAGTACCAATCGAAGAAAAAGTGCAACTGTTGTTTGCCGCCAACGAAGGCGCACTCAAAACAGCAGGAACACGTTTCGTGACGTCAGGCCTGCAACTCCTGCGCGAAATCAAGACGTACGTGAATTCCGAAGGCACGGAAACCACGCAAACGTTCATTCGCGTTGGACCGTCGTGGACGGCGCAGGGTGGAAAGACTGGCGGCGCGCTCGAGTCATACTCAGAGGAGCTCGCGCCGCGCAGTGCTGGTTGGGAGTATATCGAATCTCTCAACATGCCGGGCAACGCTGCGGCGTGGGCCGCACTCGCCGTTGAAAAGTCTGGCGCGCGTTCGGTCGAAGCAGGACGGTATGACATCATCATTGAACCCACGAATCTTTGGTTGACCATTCACGAATCCATCGGACATCCGACAGAACTCGATCGGGCGATGGGTTACGAAGCCAATTACGCTGGCACGAGTTTCGTTGCGCCGCCGGCCGAAAAAATTGGCAAGCTGAAATACGGCTCGGATATCATGAACATTCAAGCCGATCGCACGCAGGCCGAATCGCTGGCGCTGGTTGGTTGGGATGACGAAGGAGTCGCCGCCGAAAAGTGGCTCCTCATCGAGAAGGGCATGTTCAAGGATTACCAGACAACGCGCGAACAGGCGGCGTGGATTTCGAATCTCACCGGCGTGAAGAAATCGCACGGCTGTTCGTTTGCCGATTCGTGGGAGAGTGTGCAGTTCCAGCGCATGCCCAACATTTCGTTGTTGCCCGGCACGCGTGACATCGGCACCAACGACATTGTCGCCGCCACCGATCGCGGTATTCTCATCAAGAATCGCGGTTCATGGAGCATCGATCACCAGCGCTACAACTTCCAGTTCTCGGGACAGTTGTACTACGAAATCAAGGGCGGAAAGATTGTTGGCATGCTGAAAGATGTGGCCTATCAGGCCAACACGCCGCAGTTCTGGAATTCGATGGACATGATTGGTGGAGAGAAATCGTATTGGTTGGGTGGATCATTCGGTGATGGCAAAGGCGAACCTGGGCAATCAAATTCGGTGAGTCACGGCTGCGTACCGGCACGCTTTCGCGGCGTGACCATTGTGAACACAGGACGGAACGCATGAATCCAACGTCACTTTTTATCGACGCTGATTACCTCTCACGCGAACAGGCAAAGGCATTGTGCGATCGCGTGCTCGCCTTTGCGAAAGCCGATCAAACGCGTGTCAACCTCACCACCGGTTGGAGTGGCAACACACGTTTCGCCGGCAACGAAATCACGACCAGCGGTGGTTCGACCAACACGACCATCACGGTCACGTCAACGATCGGCAAACGTCGCGCGCAGGCCAGCACGAATATTCTTGACGACGAAAGCCTCAAGCGCACGGTTGATCTGGCCGAGCGTTTGGCCAGGTTGAGTCCTGAAGATCCGGAGGCGATGCCGGAACTTGGGCCGCAAACGTATGGCACTGTCAACGGCTATTTCGACAAGACAGTCGAGCTCACTCCGGAAGTTCGTGCAGCGGCTGCGCAACGCACCATCAGCGCCGCCGAGGCTGCAGGAAAATCCGTGGGCACCGTGTTTGTGGCCGGTTTCATTCAAGCCAACGCCGGCGCGTCAGCAATTGCCAACAACAAAGGTCTGTTCGCGTATCATCGCGCAACAAGCGTCGATATGTCGGCCACGTCGCGCACGCCGGATGCAACCGGCAGCGGTTGGGCGAGCGCCGGTGCACGCGATTGGAGCTTGATCGATCCAGTGGCACTGGGCAAAGTCGCCGCGGAGAAAGCGGTCGCCAGTAAAACGCCCAAAGCGGTGGAGCCTGGCATGTGGACGGTGATTCTCGAGCCACAAGCGGTCGCCGATATCATGCCGCAACTCGTTGGCACGTTCAACGCGCGCGCGAACGATGAAGGCCGTGGCACGTTCAGTCTGCCCGGCGGCATGACGAAGCTCGGTCAGAAAATTGCCGATGAACGATTCACGATGTATGCGGACCCGTTTGATCCAGATTTGCTGGGCGCGCCGTTTGACGGCGAAGGACTGCCACTCAAGAAAGTGGTGTACATCGAAAACGGTGTGCTCAAGAACTTCTCGTATGATCGCTTCTGGGCGAGCAGGAAAAACGTGCAGGCGACGAACAGCGGCGGTGGTCGAGGAGGCGGTGGTGGCGGAGGCGGAGGCGGAGGTGGTGGAGGCGCTGGCCTCAAGATTGTGGGCGGCACGAAGTCCACAGCCGAACTCATCGCGGGCACGGAGCGCGGCATTCTTGTCACGCACTTTTTCTACATTCGCAGTCTCGATACGCGCACCGTGTTGCTAACCGGACTGACACGCGACGGCACGTTCCTGATCGAGAAAGGCAAGATCACACAGTCAGTCAAGAACTTTCGCTGGAACGAGAGTCCGTTGTTCATGCTGCAGAAAATCGAAGAGATTGGGAAGGCCGAGCGTACGGCGACCGGTCAGGTGATGCCGAGTCTCAAGGTGCGCGACTTCAACTTCTCGAGTTTGTCCGACGCCGTGTAAAGGACAACTGCGGACTGCGGCACAAACTGAAAAGCGAAAAACGAAAAGCAAACGATTAACTGACTTTGGACTTTTCGGACTCTACACGGACCACTCGGACTTGCTCCGAGTGGTCTTGTCGTTTCGGCCAGGAATTCGACAGTCCCTCAATTTTGATTGACAACTGCACCTGACAATGATTGCCAGGTGCAGTTAGCAGAGAAAAGAACGAATGATTTTGCTAACCGGCTTGGTACCAGCTTCCTCTCGGAATCCGTCCGAAAAGTCCGGTGTGTCCGTAAAGTCCAAAGGCAGTTAGTCAGTTGCTGTTGTCGTTGTTGTTGCGGTTGTTGCTGTGGTTGTGGTTGTTGTTGTCGTTGTTGTTGTTGTTGTCGTTGCTGTTTCCGTTTGCAGGCCGCCCCGCTGTCCGCTACAGTCCATCACAGGCGGGGGGGATCGATACCCAGCGCGCTGGCCAGATCCGTCAAGTGCTCCTGCTCGTCTTTCAGGATTTCGCGAATGTGCTCACCCATCGCGTACTCCCCCAACGCCTCGCACTGCTTCACGCGCTCGCGGTACGCACGAATCGTCTCGGCCTCATTATCGAGATCGAACCTGAGCATTTCCTTGGCGCTGTCTGACGTCTTGACCGGCTTCGGCTGGGTGCCAATGTCTCCGCCCAGGTAGTCAATTTGCTTGGCGATGATGATCGCGTGTGCAAGTTCTTCACCCGCGTGCACTTCCAGTTCCTTGGCGATACTCATGTACTCGGCGCCTTTGATGGCCTGCGAGTACACGACATACGCGATGATCGCCTGGTATTCACGCGCCAGATCTTCGTTGAGGTTCTTGATCAACTGCTCTCGCGTAATTGCTTCGCCCGATTTCAACGGCTCGGCCACTGCAGGCGTCGAAGCCGGCGATGATTTCTTTGAACTGGATTTGGCCACGGAAATGATCCTGAATGAGTGACGATGGAAGGACGGTGTTCTGTCCATAATACTGATCGGGAACGGAAATGCGCCAATTGGCTTGCACTCGTACCCGGAATGCTCTCACTTTGTTTGCGGTCAGCGCCGGATGCTGCCGCAATCACCCGTTCGAGTGATTTCCCCACCCCGCTTCCCCAAATTGTCATGTTCTTTTGTGCGAGTAGCCACCCCGTACACCCGCGACACACCGCGCGGTCACTCATCGAGCGAAAACGCACCGCGCGTGCATACCGGCGCACGCTGGCAGGTGTGGCATCGACCGCGCTGGCGCTGGCACCACTGGGCCAGGCTGGCGCACAAACCCGACTCCTGCGAAGTCCGACGGTTAGCGCGACGCATATAGCGTTCACCTACGCGGGCAACATCTGGGTCGTCGAACGGGCCGGCGGCGCGTCCCGTCGGTTGACGAGCGTCGGGAACGAAAGCAGTCCGAAGCTCTCACCCGATGGCAAATGGATTGCATTCAGCGGCGACTACGGCGGCAACACCGATGTCTACGTGATTCCGGCAATGGGCGGCGAACCCAAACGGCTTACGTGGCACTCGTCGGCCGACAACGTGCAGGGGTGGACGCCCGACGGCAAAAGTATCGTGTTCGCGAGCGGTCGTGCTGCGTCGGCTCCAACGGCAACGACGCGCTTCTGGACGGTTCCCGTGGCGGGCGGGTTTGAAAGTCCGATGTCGATGCCGCGCGCGTATCAGGGAAAAATTTCGCCCGACGGTAAACGTATCGCGTACCGCATGAACAGTTCGTGGGATGAAGAACGTCGCAATTATCGCGGCGGTCAGAATCGCCCCGTGTGGATCATGGACATCGCCTCGCACGAAGTCGTGACACCGCAGTGGAAGGATTCGAAAGATATGGATCCGGTGTGGGTGGGCGACAACGTGTACTTCATTTCTGATCGCGACGGAGTCGCCAACGTGTGGTTGTACGATGGCAAGACAAAAGCCGTGACGCAAATTACGAAATTCCGCGACTTCGATGTGAAGACGCTCGACGCGGGCGGCGGTGCGTTGGTGTTTGAGCAAGCGGGTTACGTGCACGAGTTGGATCCCGCGTCAGGCAAAGAAAAAACGATTCCCATTTCGGCGGCCGGCGATTTTTCCTGGATGATGCCACAGTGGAAAGACGTTGCTGCGCGCACAGTGTCGATGGCGATTTCACCAACCGGTCGTCGCGCTGCAATCGAAGCCCGCGGTGAAATTTTTACAATTCCCGCCGAGAAGGGCGATGTGCGCAATATCACGGCGTCGAGTGCATCGGCAGAAATTGCGCCGATGTGGTCGCCCGACGGAAATTCGGTCGCGTATTTCAGCGACAAGAGCGGTGAATACAAACTCTACATTGCACCACAGAACGGACTCAGTGCGGCACGTGAAATAAATTTGCCAGAACCCAGCCGTCCGTATGTGCCGTCTTGGAGCCCCGATGGAAAACGTATTGCGTTTCAGGACTCGAAGTTTCGCGTGTGGTTGGTTGATGTAGCCGCAGGGACGGCCACCGTTGCCGACGCGGACATGCATTTCAGTGCCGATCGTTCGATTGTCCCGGTGTGGAGTCCGGACGGTCGGTATCTCACGTACTCCAAACATCTGCCGTCGCTGTTTCGCGCGGTGTACGTGTACGACACGCAAACAGGCAAAAAAGAGCAGATTACCAATGGTCTGGCCGATGCCACGTCACCCGTGTGGGACGCGGGCGGAAAATATCTGTGGTTTCTCGCGTCGACTGACTACGGATTGAATTCGTCGTTGCTGGATATGTCGGCGTATGATCATCCGCAAACGAAAGGATTGTATCTCGCCGTACTGGGTCGCACCGAACCGTCTCCACTGCTACCGGAAAGCGATGAAGAAGCCGCGCGCGCTGGTGCGGCACCGCGTGATCCCAATGCAGCGCCGGTTCCGCGCGCAGATACCGGAGCCGCGGCTCGCGCCACGCGACCGGCTGGTACGGATTCGGCCACCGCTTCCGACGCGAACGCCGTACGAAACGCACGTCGTGCAACCGTCATTGATTTTGACGGCATTCAACAGCGCATCATCGCCGTGGAGGATGTCGCGCTTCGGAACTACGCGCAATTGCAAGCAGGTCCGGTGGGTACGGTGTTTTTCCTGGAGCCGGTTCCCGCAAGCGGAACTGGAGGCGGGGGCAGGGGCGCCGCCGGCGGGGGCAATACGTTGCATCGCTATGAGTTGCGTACGCGCCGTGCGGCGCCGTTTGCTCAAGGGGTGTCGCAATATGTCGTGAGTAGTGACGCGCAGAAGTTGTTGTATCGCACGGGTGGCGCCGCGGGCGGAATGTTTCTGGTTGATGCGGGCAAAGCTGTGCCAGCCGCCGGAACCGGGCGATTGAACGCAACGCTCCGCGCCTATGTCGATCCGAAAGCGGAATTCAAACAGATCTTTGACGAAGGTTGGCGTAACGAACGCAACAACCTGTACGTGCCCAATATGCACGGCACTGACTGGGCGGCCGACAAAGCGATGTACGCGCCCCTGCTGCCGTACGTGATGCATCGCGCCGATCTTAATTATGTCATGGACATGATGGGCTCGGAGATTTCCATCGGGCATTCGTACGTGCGCGGTGGTGACATGGGCATTGATACCCCAACGTCGGTCGCGGGCTTGCTGGGCGCTGACCTTTCGATTGCCGGTGATCGGTATCGCATCGATCGCATTTACGAGAGCGAAAGTTGGAACCCGGAACTACGCGCGCCGCTCGCGATGCCTGGCGTGAACGTGAATCGCGGCGACTACATTCTGGCGATCAACGGTGTGCCGCTAGTCGCGCCGGATAACATCTATCGGTTGTTGGATGGCACCGCGAATCGGCAAACCGTTTTGACCGTGAACAATCGCCCGGTGATGGACGGTGCGCGGCAGGTCACCGTACTGCCGATTGCGAATGAGCAGGGGTTGCGCACGCGTGCCTGGGTAGAGGCGAATCGGCGCAAGGTGGATTCACTCTCGGGCGGCAAACTCGCGTACATCTACATCCCGAACACTGGGCAACCGGGTTACACGAGTTTTAATCGCTACTACTTCGCGCAACAGGACAAACAGGGCGCCATTGTTGACGAGCGGTACAACGGTGGCGGTTCGGCGGCTGATTATATCGTTGACATTCTCGGGCGCGACTTCGACGGCTATTTCAACAATCCTGTCGGCGATCGCTATCCGTTCACGAGCCCCGCATCAGGCATTTGGGGCCCGAAGGTCATGATCATCAACGAGATGGCCGGCTCGGGTGGTGATCTCATGCCGTACATGTTCAAGCGCCGCAAGATCGGTCCGCTGGTTGGTACGCGCACGTGGGGCGGACTGGTGGCGACGACTGACACACCACCATTTGTCGATGGCGGTTCGATGATTGCGCCGAGGTTTGGCTTCTTCGGTCGCGATGACAAGTGGGCGGTGGAGAACGAAGGCGTCGCGCCCGATGTCGAGGTCGAGAATTGGCCCAAGGACGTGATTGCGGGACGTGATCCGCAGCTCGAACGAGCAGTGGCCGAGGCACTGAAGATGATTAGTGCGAAGCCGTCGGATCGCGCGAAGAAGGAACCGCCACCGCCGGTGTGGGGCAAGCGTGGTCCGCCGTTGCGCTAATCTCCATTTAGAATCGCAAAGCACCCGCCAGTCCCGTCATTCCAGATTCGCGTAAAACGTGAGCCCAGCGCGAACGCGTCGCGTGCTCACCATCAATTGTTTCGATCACAACATCGCGCCGTCGCATCGTTCCAGGCGGCGGCGCGAAGTGCGTTACGAACGAGGCTGCCGCCGCTCGCACATCGTCCTCCGTGGCGTCAATTGCGATGCGCACGCGCGAACCCTTACGCTCCGACGTCATGATCACGCGACCAGCAGCCGTGATCAACAGCGCGCCCGGACCGCGCGGACGCGTGAGTGGATCGACCGCACCACCCACGACCCGCAACGCGTACGCGTTGGCCGGATCATTCGCCGCCATGACGATCACTTCCGTCGCGGCGCTGCTGTCATCAGGCGCGCGCAGCAACTCAACTGCCTCCGGTAACGCAAACTGCGCACCCGCCAACCCCGCGACGAAGTAGCCGCGCTGCACCTCGCCGCGAAACTCAAGTCGTTTGAGTTCGTGATAGATGCTGCGCCACAACACGGGCGGACGTTCGAGCGAATACCAATCACGGGACACCACGCCGTACCGCACCAACCACTGTCGCGCGATTGCTTCTGCAATCTTCTGTGCGTCGTCGTACACCCCAAGCGCGCTGGGAGCATGTACCAGTGCCCAACGGCCACTCCACTGCGATTCGCCCTCCCAATCCGCGCGCCGCCACCGTGGCAGGCGACGCGCATTCTGCCGCCGCTGCTGAAACGGTCGGCCCGATGACGGTTTGAAACTGGCCGGAAGCCACCGTGTTGGATCAGGGTCGTCAACCGGTTTCGTTGGCAAGGCCGGCTGCCAACGCACCACGTCGCGTAGCGCAGCGACTGTATCGTTGGTGACCAGCCCCGCGGCCACCAACTCGCGCAACGCATCACGCGTGCCCTGCGGACCTAATCGCGTCGCGATTGACAAGTCGAGCGTGAACGACGCGCCCTGCGCGCGTAACGTATTCAATACCTGCAATGCCTTTTCGCCCAGCGCCGAATCTTCGACCGGTGGTTTGAGCCACAACGCGCCAGTGCCGCGCGGGAAGAAACGCACCCGCCCAATCTTCGCTGCGGCGTAGGGAACGGCAGGCTTTACCGCAGATGACAAAGGACCGCTGGATTTTGCCGAAGTGGAGTGCTGAACTGCCGATTTTGATGCAGTCGCCGACGGTGCAATTGCGTTGTTCGTTGTCGCTTGCGTGCGAACTTCAGTCGCCCACATCATCTGCCCGCTGGCAGACGCATTGGCAAAAGCTGCAGCGTCGAAGCCAGCGATCCGCGAAGGAAATATCAGACGCGACCAGTCGCCCGTCAGGCGCGCCACTCCATACAGCTGCGCCATGACTTGTTTGACGGCGTCGGCTCCGCTCACACGTCGGCTGGACGCGAGATGCTGCCAACGCTGCAGATAGAACGTGAAACGCGCGAGTGAGACTGCCTCAATCTGCTTCCGCGCCAACGCGAGTTCGCGTCGCCGAGCCTGCTCGAGCAATCGCCGGGAACACCAACGCGTGACGCCGCGATCGCCACCAAACACGCCACGCACCACAATCTGCTTCTGCTCGGCCGCCGCCAAACGGCGCTCAACCCACGCCGCGTCAAAGTTGTAGCGAGCGCGAACATCATCAACCGAGAAGGCGCCGGCCAGCGACATCCAGCGAGACAATATTTCGCGACGCGCGACAGGCGGTTCCAGCACCGGTTGCAGAAGCGGCGCCGGAACCGTGACCTTCGCCGCTTGTGATGTGAACGTCAAACCGCTGCGTACTGTTTTCAACTGCTTCGCGCCAAACGCCGCGACGTAGCGCGGAAACGCGTCGACCAGAATGAATCGTTCTTCGTCTCCGTTGGCGGTCGGCAACGAAACTCCCACCAAGCGCCCACTCGCGAGCAGACGCTCAACCGGATCGCCCAGCAGCCAGTTCTCGCTCGGAGCGACGCGTGCGCGAAGCTCGTCGAGTGTGACATCACCCGCGCGATCAACCAACCGCGCCAACTCATTCGCATCCCGCGCCTGAAATCCTTCTGCGGTTCCACGTCGCCCAGCCAGCAATTCATCGAGCACCACCAGCGTGCCATCGTCAGCACCTTCACCGCCCATCAACTCATCCAGCAACACCCGATCCAACGACAACAACGACGCCCGCTGCTCGGCACGCGGAGTATCGTCGCCATACATGTGATCAATCACAAACCCGAATTGCAGTGACGCCGCAAACGGACTTGATATCTGTGTTTCAATCACGCGCACCGAGATTGCGCCGCTCGCGATGTCAGTGAGCACCTGGCGAAGCCCCGCCATATCAAACGCGTCCTGCAATACTTCGCGATACGTTTCGACTACAATCGGGAACGACGGATACTCCCGTACCGCCTGCAACAGGTCCAACGATTTGAGGCGCTGCAGCCACAGTGGCATTCGACGTTTTGCATTGCCGCGCGGCAACAACAGCGCGCGCGCGGCATTCATGCGAAACCGAGCACCAAACAGCGACGACGCACCCACCTCCTCCAATACCAATTGCTCGGCGTCGTCCATGCCGAGCGCGCGAATGACATCGAACGGTGGGGCTGAATCGAGATTGGGCAACCGGAACATCAATCCGTCGTCGGTGGTCTGCACCTGAATTTCAACACCCAGTCGCTCGCGTAGGCGACGGCCAAGCGCCATGCCCCACGGGGCGTTCACGCGTCCCCCAAACGGCG
>Ga0105047_10006069_pt1 | contig 20572 bp, 3 predicted proteins | sample MAT04_FD_78384 | JGI IMG/M metagenome (GOLD analysis project Ga0105047, IMG submission 78384) | Freshwater microbial communities from Lake Fryxell liftoff mats and glacier meltwater in Antarctica - MAT-04 (megahit assembly) | ecosystem: Environmental > Aquatic > Freshwater > Ice > Liftoff...
GAAACGCGCGCCCGGCTGCGCGCAGCCGGCCAGAGTGAAGCCGGGCAGAGTGAAGCCGGCCAGAGTGAAGCCGGCCAGAGTGAAGCCGGGCAGAGTGAAGCCGGGCAGAGTGAAGCCGAAATCAGCAAAGTCCTCGAAGCGTTGCTACTTGGCCGTCTGCGCATCGCTGCCAAAGGGCTTGCGCGCGACGAGAACGGCCTGCACCGCGTGGACGAAAGCGACCAGTCGGCGCAGGGCATGTACATGATGGGCGAGGTGGCGGCATTGCGCAACGCAGAGAAGCTCGACGGCAAGGATGGCGCCGTACTCACCACCTGCGCCGACCTGCACCGCGCGGTGGCTGAAGAGAGTATGCGCCTGGTTGAAGAGCGTGCAGCAGCGACGGCGCCACGCCACGCGCGCCCTGCCCCAGCCCCAGCCAGCGTAGCCATCGTCGGCGCCGGCTGTCTGCTGCCTGGCGCGCAGAACCCGGAGACCCTCTGGCGCAACCTGCTCGACATGGTGGAAACGACCCGCGAGATTCCGATCGAGCGCTGGGACTGGCGCCTGTTTTATGATCCGGACAAATCTGCGCCGGACAAGATCTACGCAAAGTGGGGGGGCTTCATCGATCCCTTGCCCTTCGACCCGCTGCATTATGGCATCCCGCCCAAATCGCTGCCTTCGATCAGTGTCGCCCAACTGCTGGCGCTCGAAGTTACGCGTCGTGCACTTCAGGATGCCGGCTACGGCGACACGATCGAAGATGAGACGTTGCGCAGTGGCACGGCAGTCTTCTTCGGCGCCGGCAACACGGCCGATATGGAGCAACTCTACATCATGCGCAGTACGCTGCCGCTGGTTGTTCCCTATCTGGCGGACAGCACCGCTGGCGCAGATCTGCTGGGGCGACTGCCGGTATGGACGGAAGAGAGCTATCCCGGCATTCTCGCCAATGTGATTGCCGGGCGCGTGGCCAATCGCTTTGACTTGGGTGGCCCCAATCTAACCCTCGATGCGGCCTGCGCATCATCGCTGGCTGCGCTGGATATGGCGCTACGCGAACTGGAATCTGGGCGCTCGGACTTGGTGCTCGCCGGCGGCATTGAATTTGAGCAGACACCGCAGGCCTATATGGCCTTTAGCAAGACCCAGGCGCTGTCGTCTACTGGCCGGGCGCGTGTCTTCGATCAGTCCGGAGACGGCATCGTCATCAGCGAGGGCGCCATTGTCCTCGTGCTCAAACGCCTGGCCGATGCCGAACGCGATGGCGACCGCATCTACGCGGTCATCCAGTCGGTTGCCGGTTCGAGCGACGGCAAGGGCTTTGGCTTGACGGCGCCGAAGCCGGCCGGTCAGCGCCGCGCCTTTGACCGTGCCCACGCCCGGGCCGGCAGTGATCCGGCCGCCATGCAACTTTACGAAGCGCACGCTACCGGCACCGCGGTCGGCGACCGGTCGGAACTGGAAATGATTGCGGGCGCCCTGCGTGCGGTGGGTGCCCAGCCGGGCGCCTGCGCGATTGGATCGGCCAAAAGCCTGCTTGGTCACACACGTTCGACTGCCGGCGTCCTGGGCGTGCTCAAGGCCGCGCTGGCGCTATACCACCGCGTTCTGCCCCCCCATGCTGGCGTAGAAACCCCGCTGGCGGCGTTGACTGCCGCCGACAGCCCGCTCTACCTGCTCGACCAGGCGCTGCCCTGGCTCCCGCAACGTGATTGGGCGCCGGCGCCTGGAGAAACAGAAGCCGCACACTTTTTCCCCCGGCCGCATCATGCGGGCGTCAGCGCCTTCGGCTTTGGCGGCACCAACTTCCATGCCGTGCTGGAAGAATATCGTGACACGCCAGGTCGCCAAGACGCCTACGGCGCGGCGCAATGGCCTTGCGAATTGATCGTGATCACGGCGCCCGATGTCGCCGGCATCCAGCATTCCCTGGCCCAGTTGACCCATGGGCTGGATGCCGTGGAAGCCAGCAGCCGGATGCGCCACGCGGCGTATCATTTGCGTGATCTGGCTTATACCTGTGCGGTCGCCGCCAATCACGCGCACGCGTGCCGGCTGGCGCTCGTTGTCCGCAGCCTAGAAGAGCTACGCCAGCAAGTAGTGGCTTGCCAAGCGTCGCTCGCGCAGGGCGTCCCTTTGCCCGCCGGTGTCTTCTCCACAACGGATTCAATTTCTTCCGCGGTGGGCCGAGCCATTGGGGAACGTGAAGGTGCGATGCAACTGGCGTCCATGTTGCCGGAGACCGAAGCCCAGGAGACAGGATCCGGTGAGGTAGCATTTCTCTTTCCGGGCCAAGGATCGCAGTATCCGGGCATGGGTGCGGAATTGGCGCTCTACTTCGTTGAGCTGCGCGACGCACTTGCCCAGGCTGCTGCTTGCTGCACCGACCAGCCCGATCGTTGGGTGCGCCTGGTGTTGCCGCCCGCGGCCTTCAGTGAAGACGAACGCCGCGCTCAGGTGCGCAGGTTGGCTGCGACCGACGTCGCGCAGCCTGCCATTGCCGCGATCAGCGCCGGCCTGCTTGACTTGGCCACGCGCGTCGGGCTTTCCCCAACGCGCGTCGCCGGCCACAGTTTTGGGGAATTTGTCGCCCTGCATGCGGCGGGGGTCATCGACCGTGCCTCACTGCTGCGCCTGGCCGTGACCCGTGGCCGGATTATGGCCAATCTCAGCAAGGGCGAGGATGCCCACGGAGCGAGGGAGGCCGGCACAATGGCGGTGGCATTCATGCCACGCGCGGCGCTTGCCTCCTATCTGGCCACATTTCCCGCCGTGACTGTCGCCAACATCAACGCGCCGGATCAGTGCGCACTGTCCGGTTCGGCCGCTGCGTTGGCGCAGATCAGCCAAAGGCTGCAGGCCGACGGTCATGTGGTGCATGCGCTGCCGGTAGCGGCCGCCTTCCATTCGCCGCTCATGCAGCCGGCACGCGCGCCCTTTGCCGCTTTCGTGGCAGATCAGATCGAGATCAACGCGCCGGTGATTCCGGTACACGCCAACTTGGATGGTGCGCCCTACCCGGACGCTCCGCAGCAGATTCGCACGCGGTGGGTGGAGCATTTGGAGAATTGTGTCGACTTTGTGGCCCAGGTCGAGCATATGTATGCCGCCGGTGTGCGCACGTTTGTAGAAGTGGGTCCCGGCCGCGTTTTGACCGGCCTGGTGCACCGCATCCTCCACGACCGGCCTCACCGCGCGGTGGCTTTCGATGGCGCCGGCCGCTCTTCCCAAAGCAGGCTTGCCGGTTGGCTGGCTGTCATGGCGGAACTCTACGTCGCCGGTCTGTCGCTTCGGCTCGAAGCAATCTTTTGCGGTCGAGCCGTGCGCTGGATCGAGCTGGATCGGCTGCCCGCAGCCGCTGCACCGGCGCCCGGCTGGCTGATCGACGGCGGACGCATCTGGCCGGCCGGCGCCGAAAGCCATAACCCCGGGGAATTGCCGCTCCTGACCCTCGAAAGCACCCAGGCTGCGCTGGCCGCCAGCAACTTGACCGCCGGCATCCCCGCGACGGCGGGATTTGCGCCAGCGCCGGAAGGGACGATCAGCGCCGTTTACCGCGAATACCAGCAGACCATGCGCGAGTTTCTAGCCCAGCAGGAACGGCTGATGGCCCAGATACTGGGGGGCGAGGAGCAGCACTCTACCGAGGGGTCGATCGCCGCTGCGCGCGGGGCTGTGCCTGCGCCCGCAGCTATGGGCTTCCAAGAAACACCAAGGCTACTCGAAATGCCGGCGCCACTTTCCGGCACGGCTCAAGAGAAAGCAGCAGCGTCGTTGCCACGCGCCATCCACGAAAACCAGGCCGGACAGGCAGTTCCCGATCGCGCTGAGTTGACCCGCCGCCTGGTCGCCATGGTCAGCGAGCGGACGGGATATCCCGTCGACATGCTCGATCCCAGTAAGGATCTGGAAGCAGAACTAGGCGTCGATTCAATCAAGCGTATCGAAATTCTGGGGCGGCTGCCGACCATTTTGCCGGCTGACGTTGCCCGGCAGGTGCAGTCACAACTGGATCGGCTGACTGGTTTGAAGTCACTCGACCGCCTGGTCGACGCCCTGATGCGCGAGATCGATGCCATGCCCAGCGTGCCGAAACGGGAGATCGATCTTGCGATCACAACGCTCAGTGAGACGCCACCGTCTCCCAGCCAGACACTGTCGCGCGAGCCAGACGCCAATGAAGGGGGCGAGGCCGATTCCACTTGTCCGCGCTATCTGATGCGCAGCATTGCTTGTCCCCTGCGCTCCGGCGATCTGGAGCAAAGCCTGTCCGGGCGCTTCGACGGGCTTGTCATCGTCACCGAGGATCTACTTGGCGTCGGCCGCACTGTCTGTGAGTTGCTCGAGCAACAGGGCGCTCGTGCATTTCTACTCCGGCGGCAGGACCTTCTCGATCCCGAAGGCTTTGAGCGGCGCGTACTGTCGCTGATTTATATTCACGGGTCGTTGCGCGGCGTCGTGCATCTTGCCGCGCTCGGGATGCGCGCAGAGAGTGACAGCTTGGACGCCTGGCATGCGGCGACGACCCTGACGACCAAGAGCTTCTTCCGCCTGCTGCAATTGTGTGCGCTTGGTTTTGAGAGCGCAACGGAACCGGTGCAAATTCTGGCTGCACTGCAACTGGACGGTGAATGGGGACGCACCGCGCCCAGTGCAGGCACCGCTGCGGCGGGCAGTGCGCATGGCATGCTGCGCACGCTGGAGAGTGAATACCCCAAAGTGCTGAGCAAGGTCGTCGATTTTGACAAAACCTTTGCACCAGCCGTCATGGCCAGACACATCGTCAATGAACTGCTGGCGGATGACGGCGTCTACGAGATCGGCTATCATGGCGGACAGCGCTCCCAGTTCTGGGCGGTGCGCGCCCCCCTTGACACCGCGGCACCAGCCAACGACTGGTGCCCGCAACCTGGCTGGGTTGTGCTGGTGACGGGCGGGGCGCGTGGCATTACGGCCGAAATCTGTCGTGAACTGGCCCGGCCGGGTGTTCACCTGATCGTCGTCGGGCGCAGCCCGGAGCCTCCGGCGGCGATGGCGGCCGAACCAGGTGAGTCGCCGGACATCGATGTGGCGGCGATTCGTGCACGGCTGATCCACACGATGCGTGAACAGGGGATCGAACGTACCCCTGCCGAGATCGAGAGTGAAACGCGCGCGCTGCAGCGCGAGTTCGAGCGGCGCCGAAACCTCGATGCGCTGGCCGCCGCGGGCGCCCATGTCGAATACCATGCCGTCGATGTACGCTCGGATGCCGTGTTCGGCGCACTGATTGACGACCTGTACCAGCGTTTTGGCCGCATCGACGCCGTTGTGCACGGGGCCGGCATCATCGAGGATCGTCAGTTCGAAGAAAAAACGATTGCTTCGTTCGACCGGGTCTTCGACACCAAGGCTGACAGTGCCTATATCTTGAGCCAGCGTCTGCGACCAGACGGGCTCAAGTGGGTTGTTTTCTTCAGTTCCGTGGCTGGGCGTTTTGGCAACCAGGGGCAGATTGATTACGCCGCGGCCAACGAAGTCGTCAATCGACTTGCCTGCCAGCTCAATACAAAGTTGCCCGCTACCCGCGTTCTCTCGATCAATTGGGGACCCTGGCGCGGCGCCGGCATGGCAACCCAGGGCATCCAGCGCCAGTTTGTGGTCAAGGGAATCACCCCGATTGAGCCAACCGATGGTCGTCGTTTCTTTGTCGATGAACTGGCCTACGGCCAAAAGGGCGATGTCGAGATCATTGCCGGCGAGGGGCCGTGGAAAGTTGACTCCAGTCAACAGTTACGCGCGGCCCTGGAACTGGGCGCCATTTTCTTAAGCATTCGTGCGGCTGCATCCGGCAGCAACGACCTGAGTCGTTTGGGTCGCTAGTGGATCGCTTGACACGAACATTGGCATCACCGTAGGTCAGCGGCTGCGCCGTTTGTTTATTTGTTGCGACGATGATTGAGCCACCATGTCCACTGTAGCGCATGATGAGGGAGGGTCGCCAGCCGGCCAATCCGCAGAGTTGCCTGGCGACCGGGGCGTTGTTCTGCTCCTGCTGGGCGCCCCCGACCGTGATGGCTTGCTCGCGCTCGTCGACGGTTTGCTGGCGCAGCCGGTCGCACAGCCACTAGCGCTGCCGGCCATGATGGCACAGCACGCAGCCATGGGGGCGCGGCTTGCGCTTGCCGTGCCACCCTACGAACTGCGCGCCCGGTTGCAGATGGCGCGCGACCGGCTGTTCGCGGCGACGCGACCGCGCCTGTCCATCAAGAATAGCGGCATCTACATCAACATTGAAGGTACGCTATCCCCCCAAAGTGGCCGGCGCATCGCCTTTCTGTTTCCCGGTCAGGGATCGCAGCATCCAGGCATGTTGCGGGATTTTTGTGCGGTGTCGCCCCTGGTGGGCGCTTGGTTTGATGCCTTGGATGGCGCCTATGAACGTGCCGGACGCGCGCGGCCCAGCCGCTTGATCGATGGCGAAGCGCAAGATGCGCTTTTTGGTTGGGAGCAAGGTGCACCGTTGAGCACCGTGGCCAATCTGGCGCTTTTCGATCTGATCAGTCAGCTTGGCATCCGCGCCGATGCCCTTGTGGGACACAGCATCGGCGAGCACGCGGCCGTGCTGGCGGCCGGCAGGGTCGCGGCCGAGCAGCGCCAGACCCTTTGCGAAGAACTCTGTCGTCTCGGCCTGGCAGGGATACCGGTTGAAAAATCAGCGGTCGCCGAGGGCATGGCCACGGTCAGTGCGTTTCCACGCGCGCGGCTTGCTGAAATCGTTGCCCGCCATCCGCAGCAATTGTTTATCGCGATGGACAACTGCCCGAACCAACAGGTGCTGGCCGGCTTGCGGGTTGCGCTGGAAGACGCCATCGACACGATTGTAGGCGAAGGCGGGATCTGTGCGACGTTGCCTTTTGTGCGCGCCTATCACACGCCCCTGTTAGGCGACTGTGCCGGCATTGCCGAGCGCTGGTACCGTAAACTTGCGCTGACGCCCACACCGCGCGCCGGGAAGGCGACGCCCGTCTATTCATGCCTGACCAGCCGGCCAATACCGGGCGATCCGGTTGCCGCTGCCCAAGTCATGGCGGGCCAATGGACGGCGATGGTCAACTTCCGTGCAACCATCGACCAGTTGTACAGCGAGCGCATCGATACGTTCATCGAGGTCGGCCCTGATGCCAAATTGACGGCGTTTGTGGAAGACACCCTGCGCGGGCGGGCGCATCTGGCGGTCAGTGTGGCGGCGCCCTCCCTGCGCGGCCCATCGCAGAACAGCACCCTCCCGCGTGATCTTGAGCAGCTTGGTCACATGCTGGCAGCGCTCTACATGCATGGCGTCCCCGTCGATCCGGTGCACTACACGGCACTTCTGCGCGGGACAGCCGGCGCAATTCCGGTGGTTTCCCCGCCGTCACGGCCAAGTCTGCGCGGTGAACCCGCGCCCCTCGTCCAAGCGCTGGCCGTGCATCGCAGCCTGATCGACGAGGCGGCGGCGGCGCTGGCGGTGGCCGCCGCCAGAGTCCGGCCGCTGTTGCCGGGAGCCGTTAGCGGGCGAACTACGATTGCGCCCACCCACCCTCCGCCCGCCGGCTGGCCATTGCTCGGCGAAGGCGTGCATGTGACCGGCGCCAGACTGACAGTGGATCGATCGTTCACACTGGCGCGCGATCCCTTCCTGGCCGATCACAGCATCGGACACAGGCGCGACGGGCAGAGGGGCGCCAAGTCAAGCGCCGGCGCGCCGCTGCCGGTAATTTCCTTTACGACCAGTCTTGAACTGGCCGCAGAGGCGGCGCAGCGCCTGCTCGCTTACCGCGCGGCGGGGACGAGCACGCCGCCTGCGCTGGTGATCACTGACAGCCGGGCGCATCACTGGCTGGCCCTGGACGGCGGCGCGCTCCATGTCAAACTCGAGGCGGCGCAGCAGGGGAGCACGGTCCATGTCTCTCTACAGGAGGGCAGCGGGGAGCAACGCGCGGAGCCGCCGGAGGACGCCCGTACGGCTTCGGGCATTGCGTCGCCTCCAGCGTTCCAGGCTACTGTGAACGGCGCGACGGCGGCGCAGGTCGCGGCGCTAACGCCCAAGGCGCTCTGGCAGACCGACCGCGCGGCAAGAAAGCCGCTGCAGTGGACCGCGGCAACATTCTACGCCAATTATGCCTTTCATGGTCCCAGCTTTCGGGGGCTGGTGCACGTGCTGAGTGTCGGCCCCGACAGTGCCGAAGCCACCGTGCGCGTCACTGAACTGCCCGGCATCGATAGCAGGATGCTCCAGCTTGATCCGGCGTTGCTTGATTGCGCCGGGCAGCTTGTGGCATTCTGGTTGCTCGAGTACGGTGCGCGCCCGCCCACCTTCGGCATCTTCCCGGTCGGCGCACGGCGCGTGATCCGCCACCAGCAGACTCCGGCGCCCGGAACCCTGCTGTGCTGCCGTTGCCGGGTCACCCTGGGATTTGGCGGCATCACCAGCGCTGCGGTTGGCTTCTTCACCGCCGACAATCAGGTGGTTGCCTCTATCGAAGGCTTCACGCAACGGCTGATCGAGTTTCCACCGGCGCTGGCCGGCGTTCTCTTTGGCAAGCAATCCGTCGCGTTCTCAGCCGCGCTCGCCTGTGCACCGGGGCAGGTCAAGCGCCAAATCGACAGTCAGGCATGGTCGATTTTGGAGGAAGGTCAAAGCATCTGGGGACGCGTGCTTGCGCAGCGGGTGCTGAACCCACGCGAACGCGCCGTTTGGCAATCCCTGCCGGCGCTGACCGCGCCGCGGGCGCCCGGCAGCCCGCAACGACAAACTCAGTGGTTGCTCAGACAACTGGTTGCCAAAGAAGCGGTGAGTGCATGGCTGATGGAGCACCAGCAGCCAGCGCTAGAACTGGCAGAGATCCACTTTGACCCTGCGCTGCCAACCAATGGCGTTGGGGAAGGCGAATTTCGCGTACAATGGGACGCGGCGACGATCCCAAATCTCTGGTTGTTGCTCCGCGCGAACCAGCATTTCATGACAACCGTCGTCGAGCGCAGGGAGCAGAAAGCGGGTTGAAGATGGGGAAGCGGCCATGAAGGATCAATCGGAAGCGCACTCTGAACCCAAGCCAACGGGCTGGCGGGGCGAGCTGTTTGTCTTTGCGGCTAGCTCACGTGCGGAACTCGTCGAGCAACTGCGCAACTTCGACGCCAGGTTGGCTCAGGTGGCGCACACATTTGCCGATCAGGCCGATCGCTGCGCGATGGACGCCACGGCGCAACCGCCGGCAGCGTCGCACCGGCTGGCGATCATCGCCGAACCGGGCGACGATTGCGCGGCCAACGTGGCACGCGCCCTGGACCATCTGCGCGATCCGAAACGAACGCGCTTCAACGTCGCCAACCGTGTCCTGTACGAGCAGAGCGACGTCTACGCCGGTCTGCGCCGCACGGCCCTGCTCTTCCCAGGTTTTGGCGCCTACCATCCGCGCATGGTCGCCGATCTCTACCAGCATTTCCAGAGCGTGCACACCTGGATCGACACACTGGCCCCATCGGCGCGTGCCAGCATCGTGGAGAATCCGCTGCTTTTCCCGCCCCTTGGCTTGATCAGTCCCACGCACAGAGACGAGGCCTCATTTGCCGACACCATGGGTGCCGTGCTGGCCGGCAATCTGGCGATGCATACGGTGCTCGCCGGTCTGATCGGCCTGAAGGCGAATGCGATGGTGGGACACAGCTACGGCGAAAATGCCATGTTGATTGCCTCTGGCATGGTCGACGATTTTCGCTTTGTTGCCGACCTGGTGCGCCGCATCACCGAAGCCATGCAGCGTGTCTATCGCCGTGAACAGCGGGAGATGAGCGGCGGCATGATGCTGGCGATACCGGCGGCGGCCTACGCCGCCCTCGACCTGAGTGCGCTGCCTGCGGTCTATCTGGCGTTGGACAACTGCCCGCAACAGGTCGTGCTCTATGGCCCGCAGGCGGTCATGACGACCCTCGAAACGCAGGTGCAGAGGCACGGCGCGCTTTGTTTCCGGCTGCCGGCGCTCGATCAGCCGGTGCACACGCCGCTTTTTCCGGTGCCGCGCGCAGAGCTCAGGCAGATTTATGCCGGGCTTGCCGCAGTGGATGCCCGCATGCCGGCGCTCTACAGTTGTGCCACGGCGGCGCCTTTTCCTGCGCATGCGCAGGAAATCTGTGATCTGCTGGTTGCGCAGTGGCGCGAACCCGTGCGTTTCCGCGCGACGATCGAGCGCATGTACGCCGATGGCATTCGCACCTTCGTGGAGGTTGGCCCGGGTGGCCGGCTGACCGGGTTTGTGCGGGACATCCTGCAGCATGGGACGGCGTCGGGCGCAAAGGTGCTGGCGGTGCCGTCCAACCTGGAGAGCCGGGAGACATTGTTCCAACTGCAGGTCTGCCTCGCCCAGCTCTTTGTGCGCGGGCATGACCTCGACCTGCACCGGTTGGTTGCGGACCGCCGTGCACGAGAAGGGGAAACCCCGCGCGCAGGCGAGGCTGCCGGGATTGTGGAACCCGCTGCCTCGGCGCCGGCGGTCTTGGCGCTGCCCGCGGACTATGCCGGCCGGCGCCGGCAACAAGAACTCGTTACGCTCGTGCTCGACAATCTGGCCGAAATCTTGGGGTTGACCGAGACGGCGTCCATCGATCCGGAGCAGGGTTTCTTTGACCAGGGTATGGGTTCGATTCAGGCCGTGGAACTGGTGATGCGGCTGGGCAGCAAGCTCAACCGGCCATTGGCCCCGACGCTGGCGTTCGACCATCCCACGCCGCAGCAGTTGGCACGCCATCTGGCTGGCTGGTTGACCACATCGGCCACAAGCGCGGCGGGTGAGCGCAGCCGCACGACCGCCGGCACGGTTGCGTTGCGCACAGCGCCGGCCGCAGAAAACGGGATCGCCATCATCGGCATAGGATGCCGCTTTCCGGGCGGCGTTGACAGCCCGGAAGCCTTCTGGTCGCTGCTGTGTGAGGGACGTGACGCCATCACCGAAGTGCCGGCCGGGCGCTGGCCGTCCGACGCCAACGCGTGGTTGTCGGGCGCTGACGAGGTGGCGCGACTGCGGTACGGGGGATTTCTGGAAGAGATCGATGGCTTCGATAGCCCATTTTTCGGCATCACCCCGCGCGAAGCGGAAACGTTGGACCCGCAGCAGCGTCTCTTGCTGGAGATCACTTGGGAAGCGCTGGAGCATGCGGCGATCGACCCGCGCGCGCTGGCCGGCACCGCGACCGGCGTTTTTGTCGGCATCAGTCACACGGACTACGCCTATCGGCTCACGCCGGCCGAGCGGCTGGCCATCAGCGGCTATCTTGCCACCGGCAATGTGCACAGCACGGCGGCGGGACGCATCGCCTTCACCCTCGGTCTGCATGGCCCCTGCCTGGCCGTTGACACCGCCTGCTCTTCATCGCTGGTGGCGGTGCATCTGGCCTGCCAGAGTTTGCGCCTGCAGGAGAGCGATGTGGCGATTGCGGCCGGCGTCAATCTACTGGTCTCGCCGGAGAGCAGCATTTTTCTCAGCAAGGCTACGGCGCTTTCGGTCGATGGGCGCTGCAAGACTTTTGACGCCGCTGCCAACGGGTATGTGCGCGGGGAGGGCTGCGGCGTGATCGTCCTCAAGCGGCTTGCCGATGCGCAGGCTGCCGGCGACAACATCCTGGCCGTGGTGCGTGGCTCGGCGGTCAACCATGACGGGCGGACGAGCGGTCTGACCGTGCCCAGCGGCCCGGCGCAGCAGGCGGTCATCCGCCGCGCCTTGGCCGCCGCCGGTGTCAGCCCCGGCGCAATCGCCTATGTCGAGTGCCACGGCACCGGCACCAGCCTGGGCGATCCCATCGAAGTGCAGGCGCTGGGCCAGGTTTTTGGCGAAGGCGAGGCCCGGCCGCAGCCGCTGCTGCTTGGTTCGGTCAAAACCAATTTTGGCCATTTGGAAGCGGCGGCGGGCATCGCAGGGCTGATCAAGGTGGTTCTGCAACTCCAGCACCAACAGATGACGCCGAGTCTTCACTTTCATACGCCTAACCCAAAGATTGACTGGGCGCATCTACCCGTCGGCGTCTGCACGGAAAACAGGCGGTGGACAGAGACGACAGGGCAAGGCGTGATGCGCCGGCGCGCCGGCGGCGTCAGTTCCTTTGGCATCAGTGGAACCAACGCCCATGTCATCCTCGAAGAGGCGCCGTCCTCAGTAGAGAGCAGCGCAGGGCAAGGTGGCCTATCACCCGATCGTGCCAGAAAAGAAGCGCAGAAACCCGTGGCACACATCCTGACGATCTCGGCGCGGGTGCCTGCGGCGCTGGATGAGCTGACGGCGCGCACCCTCCGTGCGCTGTCGGCGCCCCACACCGCTACGCTGGCGGAATTCTGTTACACCAGCAACGTTGGCCGCCGCCACTTTGAACATCGGCGCGCCGTAGTTGCACAAACGGCTGCGGAGGCCATCGAAGAGTTGCGCGAGCCGCCGGCCGCGCGCCAGGCGTCCGCCGTGACGGAGGGCCGGCCGCGCCGCCCCCTGATCGCTTTTCTGTGCAGCGGCCAGGGTTCCCAATATCCGGGCATGGGACGCACGCTGATGACGCAGGAACCGCGCTTTCGCGCGGTGATCGAGGCGTGTGATGCCGGCCTGCGCCCTTATCTGGAGTGCTCGCTGATCGATCTGATCTACGGGGAGAACCAAGGATCGAAGATTGACCAGACCCTCTTTACGCAGCCGGCGCTTTTTGCGGTCGAATATGCGTTGGCTCGTCTGTGGCAGTCGTGGGGAATTGAGCCGGACTTCGTCATGGGGCACAGCATCGGCGAATATGTGGCGGCGTGCCTGGCCGGCGTCTTCAGCCTGGACGATGCGCTGCGCCTGGTGGCCGCGCGGGGACGGCTCATGCAGTCGCTGCCAACGGGTGGCGCAATGCTGGCGGTGATGGCCGATCCGGTGCAGGTGGAGCGCTGGCTGGCGGCGCCCGCGGCCAACGCGCGGCCAACCGACCTGTCGATCGCCGCCGTCAATGGGCCGGCAAGCACGGTGCTGTCGGGCGCGCTGGATGCCATCGAGCGGGTGGCTGCACGCATGGCCGCCGCGGGCGTGCGCTCGACCCGCATCAACGTCTCACATGCCTTCCATTCGGCGTTGATGGACCCAATTCTGGACGAGTTTGCCGGGGTGGCGGCCACTGTAAAGTACGCCACGCCGCAGATTCCCATCATCGCCAACCGCAGCGGCCAGCTCGCCGGCGAGCATACAGGCGAGGCGACGGCTGCGGGAAACCTGGCCACGCCCGGCTACTGGGTGCGCCATCTGCGCGAGACCGTCTACTTTGCCCGCGGTCTGCAGACGCTCGTGGCGGCGGGGTGCACCATTCTGCTTGAGGTCGGCCCCAAACCGGTGCTGCTTGGCATGGGCCAGCAATGTACGACGGATCCGTCGCTGCTCTGGTTGGCGAGTCTCCAGCCGCCCAAAGAGGATCGGCGGCAGGTGCTGGAGAGCCTTGCGGCGCTCTACATGCGCGGCGTCGAGGTTGACTGGCATGGCTATCACCGCGGCGGGCATGCGGCAGCGCCGTCGCCGCGCGCGGTGCTGCCCGCGTACCCGTTCCAGCACCGGCGCTACTGGATTGACGCCAGCCCTACGCTCCAAGGGGATCCTGGCGGCTACCTGCCGGCGCCGGGTGCCCAGGCGCAGCCTGCCGCACAATCTCTGGTGGGCAGCCGGCTCGACCTGCCCGGCGCCGATGGGCAGGTGCGCTTTGGGCGCCGGCTGGCGCGCGCCGAAGTGGCGCTGCTCAGTACGTACCGGCTCTTTGGCAAAGGAGCGCCGGCGGAGACGTTGCCAGGGATCGCGCTGCCGCCGGCGGCGCTGCTGACGATGCTCGGCGATGCCGGGCGCGCGCTTTTTGCGCAAACAGCGCTGCGGATTGGCGAGTTCGAGCTGCACAATTCTCTGTATCTGGAGCCAAGCACCGCCATTATGCTGCATACAGTGCTCACACCGGTGGGGGACGGCGGCTATCGCTGCGCGATCTACAGCCAGTGCGAACCGGCAGACGCGGCGATTTCGGCGCCGTGGACGCTGCATGCCGCCGCCACCCTTGCGCCGGCCGGCGCCGAGGGGGCAACGCACGTACCCGTGCCCCCAGCCGGCCAGATGATGGAGATTGTGCCGGCAGATTTCTATGCGACCAGCCGGCAGCTTGGCTTTGACTACGGCAGCCCCTTCCGCGTTCTGCGCAGCCTGCGCGTTGGCCCCGACCAGGCGGCAGCACACGTGCAGACGCCGGATGTGAAAATGATGGCCGGCACGCCGGGCATGGCGCCGATTCTGCTCCTCGACGGCGCGTTCCAGGCATTGGGGGCGTTGCTCTTCCAGTTGCCGTCGCCGGCGCTGCAAGTCGTCACGCGAATCGCCGCGATCACCCTGCTGGGCACGCTGGCCGCGGACGCACAGCCGCAAGGGTTGGATGTCACCGTTACGCTGGCGCGAAATGGCAGCTCGCCCGTCGCCGCCATCACGCTGTGCGATCGGGTAACCGGCGTCGCCGTGATCCGCCTTGACGGCATTGGTTTTTCCGATGTTGCCGGGGCGCTGAGTAACGGTCTCCCGCCGCAGAGCAGCGGCCGCTCGCTGCCCGAAGCGCTGCAGAGACTGGTCGACGCCGACCCTGTCGATCATCAGAGCCTGGTGATGCGGCGCATTCGCAAGCTAATGGCCAATACGATGGGCATTGCGCGCGATCAGCCCGTTTTGGAAGATCTCCCGTTCAATCAGATGGGAATCGACTCTCTGGTTGCGCTGCATTTGCGCAATGCCGTGCAGATGGACTACTGGGTCGACATCCCGCTTGTGCGCTTTATCACCGATCTGAGCGTGGCGACGCTCGCGGCGGCGATCGTGGAGAAGGTCGACGTGGCGCTGCAGCCAGCACAAGAGGAATGGGTGGAGGGCGAACTATGAATCCCCTTTCCCCAGCGCTTGTGGCGCTGTTGCAGGGTCTGGTGCTCGAGGGCTGGCAGTTCTGGCTGGAGGAGGATCGGCTGCGCTATCGTGCACCCAAGTTGGCGGTCACCGGCGCCGTGCTGGAGCAACTGAAGCCGGAAAAAGCCGCCATCATCCGCATACTGGCCGAGGCGCCGCATCTTCTGGAACTCTGCCCGCTCTCTTATGGACAGCAGGCGCTGTGGTTTCTGTGGAAGCTGGCGCCCGACAGCCATGCGTACAACCAGTCGTTGCCGCTGCGGATTGGCGGGGATGGAGGAGACCAGGAAGACCAGGAGCGTGGGGATGCCGTCCGATGGCGCCATGCTTGCTGGGCGTTGGTGGCGAGACATCCCATGCTGCGCACGATCTTCCCGATGCGCGGCGGTCGGCCATACCAGCAGGTGCTGCCGGGGGGGGATGCCGCCGGGGGTGGCGGCGTTCCCAGCATCCTCTGGACGGCGGTGGATGCGGCTGGCTGGCGCGCGGATGAATTGGCGGCGGCACTGGCGGCTGCGCATGCGGCGCCCTTCGATTTGGCGAACGCGCCGCCGATCCGCTTTCATTGGTTTGCCGGGGCTGAGGAGAGCGGCGGTGACACCCTGTTGATCACCATGCACCACATCCTCTGCGACGGCTGGTCGCTGGAGATCATGCGGCGCGAACTCAACACGCACGACGCCCCCCTGCCATCCGCCGCCATAGACGCGCGACCCGCGACCCGCGACGGTTCTTTGCCTGTGCTCTCTTTCACCTATCACGACTATGTGCACTGGCAAAATGGCCTGTTGGCCAGCGCAGAAGGGGACCGCCTGTGGCACTTCTGGCGCGATCAACTCGCCGGCCCTTTGCCCTTGCTCACCCTGCCGGCAGACTATCCACGCCCCCCGATCCAGCGTTACGACGGCGCAAGCTCGCCGCTGGCGCTGCCGGCTACGTTCTATCGACGCCTGCAAGCGCTTGCACAGCGGGAGGGAGCGACGGTCTTTGAGCTTCTGCTGGCTGCATTTCTGACCCTGCTTTATCGGCTTACGGGCCAGCAGGACCTCATCGTCGGTGTGCCCAATACGGGGCGCAGCCGCGCCGAGTTCGCCCCGCTTGTCGGCTACTTTGTCAACCCTGTCGTTCTGCGTGTCACGGTGACAGACGGCCAGACCTTTGGCGGGTTGCTGCATGACGTGTGTCTGCGCGCGCGTCAGGCAATCGACCATGCCGAGTTTCCCTTTCCTTTGCTGGTGCAGCGCCTACAGCCGGAGCGCAGCCCGGATCGATCGCCGATTTTTGATGTCACGATCAACTACCTGACACGGCGCGGCGCGGCAGGCAGCGCCCAAAACGGCGCGCCTGAACGGCTGCAGGTGGTGGAGATCCCCCAGGCTGACGGCAAGTTTGACCTGACACTGACGATGGTGGAAGAGGACGGCCAGTTGCGTGGCGCACTCGGTTACAACCGGGCGATCTTCGAGCCGGTGACCGTGACGCGCTGGTCCGGTTATCTGACGACCCTGCTGCACAGCATTCTGGAAGATCCGGACGGTACGCTGGACACACTGCCGTTGCACCCCGGAAGTCAAGCGGATGGCGCCGCCGGCGCGCCTGGACCAATGCCGGCCTTGCGCGGCGCGCACCATCCCATCCAACCCCACCAGATGATCCATCTGCGCTGCGCCGCACAGGCGCGACGTACGCCTGATGCGCCGGCGGTTGCCGACGCTGAGGTGACGCTGACCTATGCCGAACTCGATGCGCGCGCCGAGGCGCTGGCGGCGACGCTGCGGGCGCTGGGCGCCGGCGCCGACGCGCGCGTCGGTGTCTGCACGGGGCGGTCGGTCGACTTCTGCGTCGCCATGCTGGCGGCGCTCAAAGCGGGCGCCGCCTATGTCCCGCTCGATCCGGCGCATCCGCCGGAACTGCTCGGCACCCTGATGGAGCATGCCGGCATCGTGGCGTTGCTCACGCAGCGGACGTTGCTGGCGCACCTACCGCCGGCCGCTTGTCCTGTGATCTGCGTGGATGAGCATCCGGCGACGGCGCGTGCTTCTGCCCCAGCCGAGGCGCGCACTGCGGTGCAGCTCCACGATCTCGCCTATGTGATGTACACATCGGGATCGACCGGGCGGCCCAAAGCCGTTGCCATCGACCATGCGGCCGTCGCCAACTACACAGACAGCATGATTGGCGACCTCGCGATCGACGGTCCGTACAACTTTCTGTTGGTTTCCACCTTCGGCGCAGACCTTGGCAACACCGTGATCTTCCCGGCGCTGTGCACCGGCGGCTGTCTGCACATCTTGCCTGAAGCGGCGCGGCTTGACCCGCAACGTTTTGCCGAGACGATCGCCGCACGCCAGATCGACTATCTCAAGATCGTGCCCTCGCATCTGGCGGCGTTGCTGGGCGACGCCGTGATGGCGGACGCGGCGGTTCCCCTCGCCTTGCCCCGACGCGTCGTGGTGTTCGGCGGCGAAGGCGTAGCGCCGGCGTGGGTGGCACGCCTGCAGGCAGCGGCGCCGGGGTGCCGGTTCTACAACCACTACGGGCCGACCGAAACCACCGTGGGCGTCCTCACCCATGCCGTTGCGGACGGCGCGCGGCGGCTGACGACGGCGACGCTGCCGCTCAGCCGCGCCGTCGCCAATTGCGACATCTTTGTGCTCGACGGCAATCTGCAGGCCGTGCCCGTGGGCGCCGTTGGCGAACTGTACGTGGGGGGCCCCTGTCTTGCGCGTGGCTATCTGGGCGGCCCGGGGCAGACCGAGGCAGGCTTTGTGCAGATCGCGTCTGACGTGGCCGGGGTGATGCGCACGCTTTACAGGACGGGAGATCTGGCGCGGCAGCGCGCCGACGGCGCGCTCGAAATTTTGGGTAGAAGAGATCGCCAGATCAAGCTGCGTGGCTACCGCATCGAGTTGGCGCAGATCGAGAGCATTCTGCGCAACGCCCCCGGCGCCGGCCAGGCCGTCGTCATCACCGATCGGGATGGCGCACAGGTGACCGCGCTGCTGGCGTACGTTGTCCCCGCGGCGCCTCCGGTGGCAGACGCCATCGACCCCAGCCAGTTCGTGCGCCGGATCTACCGCTATCTTGCCGATCATCTGCCGCGCTACATGGTGCCCAGCCATATTGCGCTTGTGGATCGCATTCCGCTCAACGCCAATGGCAAAGTGGATGTTCAGGCATTGCGGCGGGTGGAGACGACGACGGCTTCGATGCCGTCCGGCGTCTTGCCGCGCGACGCCATCGAACTCCACCTGAGCCGCATCTGGGCGGAGGTGCTGGAGCGCCCGCAAGTGGGCATCACGGACAATTACTTTGATCTCGGCGGCCACTCTCTGTTGGCGGTGCGACTGCTTGCGCTGGTTGAGGAGACCTTTGGTCTATGGATACCGCTGGCGACCCTGCTGACGCACCCGACGATTGAGACCCTCGCCCAGGTGATTCGCCAGGAAGGCCGCCCGACGTCGGGTCGTGACGCGCCGGACGCCGTGCTCGTTGCCCTGAGCCGGGGCGCCCAAGGAACGCCGATTTTCCTTCTCCCGGGGGCGGGCGGCAGCGTCATGTATTTTGCCGACCTGGCGCAGCGGTTGGGGGCACGCGGCGCCAATCACGGGAATCACGGTCAGGACGACCGCGCCGTGTGGGGGATCCAGGCGCTTGGGCTCGATCCCAAGGAGCAGATTCCCGAACGCATCGAGGAGATTGCCGCGCATTATCTGGCGGCGATTCGCCGGGATGTGCAAGCCGCCGGCCCTTACTATCTGGTCGGCCATTCCTTTGGTGGGCTGGTGGCCTTTGAGATGGCCCGGCAGTTGGTGACTGAACAGGGGAGCGCGCCGCACAGCCCGGTGGCGTTGCTTTGTGTGATCGACAACGCTGCGCCGCAGCCGGAGGCGATTCCCGATTACGCCGGCTATGATCACGGCGACTGGCTGGTGCACATCGCCACGCGCATTGGCAAGCTGAACGGCGTCGACCTGCAGCTTGCCCGCACGGAGCTGGAGGGGAAGGGGAGCGAGGCGCAAAACGCCTATCTGGTCGAGCGGCTGATTCGCCACGGGCTACTGCCGGCAGAGGTGAACACGGCCTATTTCAGCCGCTTTATCGATATCTACCGCACCAACGCGCGCGCGGCCGCCTTCTACAGGCCGGATGGCCCACCGTTGCCCATCGATCTCGTCTTGATCAAAGCCAGCGAGGAAGATGCCGAACTGGGCGAACCGCGTGGTGGCCGCGATCCGGCTTGGGGCTGGGCGCGCTTTACCTCCGGGAGTGTGCGCACCGTGGATGTAGCCGGCACCCATCTGAGCATCTTCGCCGAGCCGCACGTGCCCGATCTGGCGCGCGCGCTGGACACGTTGATTCGAGAAGCCGGCAGCCGGATCTAGGGAACAGGAGCGTGCGCATATGGAGAGCAGCCCGGTCCTGGGTGTCGATGCCCATCCCTACAATTCGTCGTTGGCGGCCGCGGCGAACTCCAGAATGTGCCGGCCGATCGACGTGGGGATCGCCTGAATCAACGTGAGGCCGGCACGGCTTCCGAGATCATGATATTCTTCCAGCGTGCGCTCTTGGCCATCGACCAGGATCATGAAGTTCATATCCAACCAGGCGGCGGTGCCCGGCCCCTCTGTGATGAGGTATTCGATGACCAGCAGGCGCCTGTGGGCAGTGGCCGGCGGATCGGCGACAAGCGCCGCGCGCGCGGTGCGCAGCAACTGCAAGGCTTGCGCCTCCGGCCAGTTGTGAACCACATTCTTCATGATGTAGAGGTCAGCGCCGGCGGGGACGGAGTGGAAGAAGTCGCCGGCTTGCCGGTGCAGGCGCCCACCCAATTCGGCTTCGTCGGCGCCGGAAGCCCCATCCAGGGCATCGGCGCGGTCGAATAAGGTGCCCATCAAGCCGGGATGTTCGCGCAGGATGCTCTTGAGGAGCGTGCCTTCGCCGCACCCAATATCGACCACATGGGCGAAGCGGCCAAAGTCGTAGGCGCGGGCAAGGGCCTGGTTGTCGCCGACGGACAGGTCCGTCATGGCTCGATGAAAGACGGCCAGCGCATCCGGCCGGGTGGCCAGATAGGCCAGTGTTCCGGCTTCGGCCGTGGGCGCGATGCCGCGGCTGCTCCCCTGCCGCAGCACCTCGACCAGCCTGCCCCAGGGTTGATAGCGGTAATCGGCGCCGTTGAGCCGGGCGGCGGCGCGCTGGCTTTGCGGGTGATCGGAGGTCAGCAGTTCGCCCAACGGGGCGAGCGCATAGCATTGCGTCTCCCGCTGCCAGCGAACAAGGCCAAGAGCGGCGGCGCAGCGTAGAAACCGCACGAGGGCAGCGGGATCGGTGGCGGTCGCATGCGCCAGCACGCCGGCGCTGCTGGGCGATTGGGCCAGGAGATCGGCAAGGGCCAATTCGGCGAACGCGTAGATGACACATGTCTTCCAGTTGGCGTAGATTAGCCCGCGTAGCTGGCCGATTTGCTCGTTGAGATTGTCCGGTGTCGCACGTGAAGAAGGCATGGCTGGTTGCTGATGGGTGATGGTCTGCTCGCACGGCCGGCCGCTGTCATTGCCGCGGCGGCGCAGAGAGCGCCCGCGGCAATGACCATAGCATTGGGGGTGCAGAATGTCAATTGGCCCCCGGCAGTGGGGCGC
>Ga0105047_10006070_pt1 | contig 20570 bp, 14 predicted proteins | sample MAT04_FD_78384 | JGI IMG/M metagenome (GOLD analysis project Ga0105047, IMG submission 78384) | Freshwater microbial communities from Lake Fryxell liftoff mats and glacier meltwater in Antarctica - MAT-04 (megahit assembly) | ecosystem: Environmental > Aquatic > Freshwater > Ice > Liftoff...
CCGCCCTGCTGCGCGGCGACGATGTCGGTGACCGATAGCGTCTGGTATTGCAGCGCTACCGCGAATACCGCCAGCGCGAACGGCAGTTCGGCGACGCTGACCTGCGACAGGCCGCGGGTGATGCCGATTGCCGCGTGCGGATGGCCGCTTTCGCCAGCGCCCAGCGCCATGCCGAGGGTGCCGAAGAAGACGAAATAGAGCGCCAGGATCAGATCGCCGGCGAACGACAGGTTGGAGAACATGTACGAGCCGTAGATGGTCGGCACGAACAGCAGCAAGCCGATGCCGCCGGTCAGGCGGAACACCGGACCGAGGTAGAACATCACGCCGTGGGTGATGGAAGTGCGCTGGCCGTAGTTCTTGATCAGATCGACATAGTTCTGCCAGATCGGAATGCCGTGACGGCGGCCGGCGCGGGCGCCGATTTTCTGGATCAGCGCGCCCAGCAGCATGCCGTAATTGAACACGATGAACACGGTCAGCAGCGCGTAGGGGATTTTCATCCAGTCGAAGCTCATGGCTGGACTCCCATGCCAAACAGATAGACGATGATCACGAAGGCCAGCAGATGGAACGCGTAGGTCTGGCCGTTGCCGGTGTAGAAGCGCCGCGCCAGATCGCCGGCGGTATGCAGCAGATCAGTCATGCTCGTCCAGAAAATTGTCACCAGCGGCAGGGTCAGGAAGCCCAGCGCCTTGCGGTAGGGGGCGAAGAAATTCCACGCGAAGTGGGTGGTTTCCGGCCGGAAGGGACGTTCGGCGGAGAACACGATGTTGAATTGCTTGACCTTCTGTGCGCGGCGGTTGACGAACAGCAGCCAGGCGAACAGCGTCATGAAGATGACGCCGACGATGATCATGATCGCCACCGGATTCCAGTAGCCGAACTGGCTGGTGATGGTGCTGCCTTCCCAGACCAAACCGCCGTTGGGGAAGAAATTGTTCAGATAAGCGTCGACATGGCGCAGTACCAGGCCGGGTACCACCGCTACCACCATCAGGATGGCGACATAGATCATCTGCGGCAGCACGATCCAGAACGGGGCTTCCTTGACGCGCCGGAATTCATCCTTCAACTGGCCGAGGAAGATGGTGTAGATCAGGCGGAACAGGTACAGGAAGGCGATCGGGCCGGCGAGGAAGATGATCACCATCGGCAGCCGCGCTTCGGCGGTCAGGATGGCGTTGTAGAAGATCCAGCGGCCACCGAAACCGGACAGCGGCGGTACCCCGGAGACGGCGATGATGCCGATCAGGGTGGCGATGAACGACAGCGGCATCAGCGTGATCAGGCCGCCCATGCGGTACATCTCGCGCGTGCCGGTGCGCTTGGCAACACCGCCGATCGACAGGAACAGCATCGATTTGTAGACGTAATGGTTGATCACGAACATCAGCGCCATCAGCCAGCCCAGGTGATTCATCAGCGCCAGTCCAAACATTGCATAACCCATCTGGCCGATCGAGGAGTAGGCCAGCAGGCGCTTGGCGTCTTCCTGGAAAATCGCCAGCAGATTGCCGATCAGCGCGGTAATCGCGCCGATCCAGAGCATGACGTTGATCAGGTCGATACCGTAGAAGTCCTGCCGGCCCATGGTCAGCAGCAGCACGATCAGGCCGTACAGGCCGGCTTTTAAAAGAATGCCGGAGACCATCGGCGAGACATCGGTTTCCGCCTCGGCGTGGGCGCCGGGCAGCCAGATGTGCAGGCCGATGGCGGCGGTCTTGGTCATGAAGCCGATCGCCAGCAGCAGGAACACCCACGGCGCCAGCGGTTGCACGAGATCGGCCAGCTCTGCCAGCTGGAAGTGCGGCGCGCCCTGGGTCGCCAGCGCGAAGGCGGCCAGAATCAGGAAGGCGCCGCCGAGCGAGAACAGGATGTAGGACAGCGCGTGCGGTTCGGAATGCTTGCCGCGCAGAATCAGGAAGTAGGAGCCGACCGTCAGCAGTTCCCAGGCGACGAAGAAATCAAACGTGTCGGTGGCGCGGATCAGCATTGCCAGGCCGGCGAACATCAGCATCGCCGACGGATAGAAGCCGCTGCGCTGGCCGTGTGCATGGTAGCTGGCGAGCAGGGTCAGCGAGCCGCCGATCAGGAAGATCACCGCGAAGATCATGCGCAGCGGGTCGTACTCGGTATAGGTCAGGTAGAACCAGGCCAGCAGGCCGGCGATCGCCAGGCTGTTCTTCAGCCAGACCGGTAGCGGGTCGAGTGCCAGGAAAGTCAACGCGAACAGCAACGGCAGCGCCAGCAGCATGTTGCCGCGCTCGAATTGCAGGCCGGACAGTTCGCCCCAGACAAAGCTCAGGGCCCAGGCGGCGGCGAGGGCGACTATCACTGCGAACGTGGAGTTCGACGCGACATTGACAGCCTCGGCTGGCGCTTCGCGTTTCATGATGTAGCCGAACCAGCGGAACAGATAGCCGGCTTCGAGCAGCGCACCGAACAGGATCAACCCGAGCAACGCGATGCGGCCTTCGCCGGCGAGCAGGTGGACCAGTTCCCATTTGGCATAGAAGCCGGGGAACGGCGGCAGACCGGTGAGCATGCAGATGAAGCTGACGAAGGCGAAGATCAACACCGGATGGCCGCGCAGCGCCGCCCAGGTTTCGAGTCCGCGCGTGGCGATCAGCTCGGACAACCAGAACAGGCCGGCCTTGGCCACCGCATGCGACAACAGCAGGCCGCCGGCGATGTACAGCGTGTGCTCGCCCAGTATGTCGCGCTGACCAAGCACCGCCAGGATCAGGCCGGTTTGCGCGATCGACGAATAGCCGAGCAGACGCCGGTCATTGCGTTGCGGCAGCGCCAGCAGGTTGGCGGCAACGAAGGTGACGATGCCGATGCCGGTGGCCATGTTGTTACCCCCGGGGAACCAGGCGTCACCGCCGATCAGCAGCAGCTTGTCGACCGCGAACAGCGCGGCGGCGCCAGTGGCGGCGGAGAACAACGCGGAGAACGCCGGATGCGCCGACTCGTAGATGTCCAGCGCCCAGCCGTTGGCCGGGAAAGGTTTCAATTCGGCGACCACGGCGATGAAGATCAGGAAGAACGCCAGACTGAATGCTTGCGCTGCGCCGCCGCTGAGCAACGGCGCGGCAGCGGCCATGCCGTCGATGTTGAGCGTGCCGGTGGCGTGGTAGGCGAAGATGATGCCGATCAGCAGGAAGATCGACACGAACTGCGACACGATCAGATATTTGAAGCCGGCCGCCAGCGCCTGGCCGTCGTATTTGGTGCCGTTATTGGTGTGTTCGGAAAGCAGCACCAGACCGGCGCTGGCAATCACCGTCATCTCGAAAAAAACGAACAGATTGAACAAGTCGCGGGTCAGCACGATGCCGGACAGCGCCATTACCGCCACCAGCCAGACCGCCATCGCGCGGCGTCCCAGCGCCAGCAGGGTGTCTTTCAGCGCCAGCGCCGATAGCAGGCCGACGAGATTGATCAGCAGGGTCAACGCCGCCTCGGCCAGGCCGATGCGCAGATTGATGGCGAACGGCGGTTCGGTACCGGCGGTGAAGATTTCCACAGCGGCGGTGTCGGTACTAGCGAAGGTCCACAGCCAGCCGGCGGAGATCCAGCTCATGAAGGCCAGCGTCACCAGCGTGATGCCGAACGCGAGGCCACGCTGCTGCTCTTTCAGCAGCCCCATCAGGAAGGCGGCGGCCAGCGCCGCGGTGATGATGTGCAGGGCGCTTACCATTTCAATTCCGTCAATTTGGCGATGTCGAGTGTGTGCTTCCGCTCATGCAGTTTGAGCGCGTAGGCCAGCATCAGCGCAGTGACGCCAAGGCCGATGACGATGGCAGTGAGCACCAGCGCCTGCGGCACCGGATCGATGATGCGCGCCACTGCATCGGCCGCCGGCACGGCGACATCGAGAATCGGCGCAGCGCGGCCGCGTATGTGGCCGACCGCCACCAGCACGATGTTCACCCCGGTGTCGGCGATTGTGAAGGCGACGATCATGCGCAGCAGGTTGCGCTGGGTCAGCGCGCCGTAGAAGCCGATCAGGATCAGCACGAAGCCGGTGGCCATGGCCATCTGGGCGAGGCTGATGCTCTGCATCATGATTCCTCCGATTTTTCGGTTTTGTACGATTCCGACAGGCTGGCCAGCATCGAGGAGAACTCGGCGCCGACCTTCAGGCCGATCAGCGAATAAATGACCGGAATGACGCCGGCCGAGAACAGTTCGCCGAGCCTGCCGATCGGCAGCAGGCGGTTATCAAGGAAGCCGCCGGCAAGCAGGATGCCCAGCACGCCGATGCCAACGAACAGCAGTCCTGACAGCGATTCCAGCACCGAGATCAGTTGGTGGCTGAACTGTTTCAGCGGATCGGCCAGCAACAACAGCAGCATGCCGGAGGCGACGATGGCACCGCCTTGGAAGCCGCCGCCGGGCGTCAAATGGCCGTTGACGAAGACATACACGCCAAGCAGCAGGATCAGCGGCGTCAGCGCGCGGCTGCCGGTGCTCAGCAATTCGCTCACTGGTGCACGCGGTTGCCCAGGTGCATTGCCTGGTGCGTTGCCCAACATTCGGCCTTGCGCCAGCACCAGGCCGACGATGGCGGCGGAGATGAACAGCACGGTGACTTCGCCAAGTGTGTCGAGGCCGCGATAGGTGACGACGATGGCGGTGACGATGTTCGCTGCGCCAATGTCCCCAGCGGTGCGTTCAGCGTAATAGCGGGCGGTCTGGTTGAGTTCGCTGTCCGGCACGTAGCCGACCAGCAGGCTGGCAAACAGCGCGCCGACAGCAAACAGCAACAGCAGGGCGATGGCGCGCTTAATCATGTTGGTTAGCCTCGGTTTCAGCGTCGCCCTGCCCGGCACCGCGAATGCGCGCCAGCACAAAGAAGAACAGGAAGGTGGTCAGGCCGCTGCCGATCGCCGCCTCGGTCATCGCCACATCGGGCGCGGCGAGAACCAGAAACAGGATCGAGGCGACCAGACTGACCAGACCAGCGGCGAGGATTGCGATCGGCAAGCGTTTGGCGCGAATCGCCATCAGCGCCGCACCGATCATCGTGATGCACAGCACCAGGGTGATACCGAAGATCAACGGACTCATCGGGTTCATGTTCGATCTCCCCGCTGTTCTTCGGCCAGCCGGTCTTTAGCCAAAAGATCGACCCCGGTCAGCGGCGATTTATCCGCGCCGCTGCGATGCGCGGCGCGCGCCAATACATGCGACGAAAGCGGGTTGGTGAACAGGATGAACAGGCCGATCAGCAACAGTTTCAACGCCCAATCCGGTTGCAGGCAAGCGATGCCGGCCAGCGACAGCAGCGTACCCAGCGTGGTCGCCTTGGTGCCGGCCTGGATGCGGTTGAACACGTCCGGCATGCGCACCAGTCCCAGGCCGCCAAGCAGCAGGAAGGCCGCGCCGGCGACCAGCAGAACGCCACCGAGCAGCGCAAGCAGCGTATCCATCACAGCCCCCGCTCAAGATAACGGGCGATGACGATCACCCCGAGGAATGACAGCAGCGCGTAGACCAGCGCCACATCCAGATAGATGCCGCGTCCTTCCAGCAGCGCCAGCAGCGCGATGGCGGTGATGCCGATGATGGTCAGCACATCGAAGGCGATGACTCGGTCGGCAGTCGATGGGCCCTTGAGGAAACGGAAAAGGGCGAGCAGGAAAGCCACTCCGGTCAACGCCGCCGCAAGGTAAATCAGGAATTCGTAAATGAAAAACTCAGCCATACATAACCTCGAGATAGTCCTCGAAACCCGTGACGATGGCGGCGGTGGCCGCTTCGATATCGGCCGACTCCACCGTCACCCAGTGGATGTACAGCCATTCACCGTCGATATCAACGGTGAGCGTGCCCGGCGTCAGCGTGATCGAATTGGCCAGCAGTAGCCGCCCCATGCGGCTTTTCAGGCGCGTCCGTACTTTGACGATGCCGGGGTTCAGCGGCAGGGCGGGGGAAAGCACAATGCCGGCAAGGTTGAGGTTCGACTTGACCAGTTCCTTGGCGAAGAAGAATACATAGCCGACTGCCGCCAGCAGCGCGGGCGGGGTCGTGCGCAATTCCGAGATGACGGCGAGACTGTTGCGGAACAGCAGGGTGATCAGGAAAGCCGTGATCAGTCCGACCACCAGGACATCCTTGGCAAACGAGCCGTTCAGCAGAATCCAGAACCCGAACAGGGTCGCAAACAACATCGTCATATTGCGCATCGTGTTATCGCTCATTGTGGTCATCTTCCGGCCCTTCTATCCGGGCTGACACCCCGGGTAACCGGCGCAGCGTCCAACAAGCTCGATAACAGTGCGCCGCCGCTCAACAACGGGGCATCGACTTGTCTCTGGTTCAGGCTGGATGTGGTCAATTCAGGAAACCTCCGATACGTTGCCCGATACGTTGCCCGAGACCGGCATCAGGGCTGCCGTTGACGTGCTCCAGACCCCTGCCAGAAGCCTGTGGGATGCTGTTGGTCAGCCACATGCCAGCAGTGGATACCAGCACACAGATGCGGGTGGAAGTCGGGGTGGGGGATGAGGCAGGCAACAGAAACTCGGTTTTGAAAAAAGAGGCGGAAAGATGCGGAAAGAGTCGGAAAAACGTGGCGGCGGGTTTGTTAAGCACGCTTCGTGCCAAAGCCTGGTGAAGTAGTTGTAATGGTATTTCTTGTGTGTTACCAGGGAATGAATACCCGCGAGGGGCGGCAGGATAACAGAGGCGTCGGGCTGCCACTACCTGATCGGGCTTCGGAATTTTCCGTAAATTGAAATACCTGGTTCGAGAAGTCAGCGAGAAATCAGAACCGGTGTCAGCCGCACTGTCAGCCCTGGCGTCTGTACTTGCTCAATCTGTCAGCGCCGAGAAATCACCGAAAATCTGATACTCGCCAATCAAGTCACCTCGCAGCTTGAAGATGTTGGCGAACGGGACGCAGAGTTGGCTGCCGTCGAGGCGGGTATAGGTGACCTTGCCGTGCATGATCAGATTGTCCCCGGTTTGCCAGAATTCACTCACTTCGTGCTGCAGGCTGGCGAGACTGGCAAAGAATCCGGCGATTGCGGCTTGTACCTGTTCACGTCCATGTAACGCTGGCGCATTGGCGAAGATGAATTCGACATCCGGACTGAGAAAACTGGTAAATGCCTGTGCGTCACGGGCATCAATGGCGTTGAACAAGGCGGGCAATCGAGCTGGCATGGGTTTCTGCATGATGAATGATGAAGTGATTCAGACTTCGTTCAGCCGAGTCCGGTGACGGGAAGATAACAGAGCTGGGTTTTCTGCCGGTTGAAAACGTATCTGGCAGAACGCGCTCAACGCGGGTAACAACTGCTTACATCTCGTTATGCGCTGGACACGCCAGGCCAACAATTGGCGTTCAAAGTGCGCCACATCCTGCACCGAATGGTTCGGCACCAGGACCACCCTAAGGAGCATCACCATGAAGATCGCAACCACCCTGAAGACTTTGACCCTGATTGGTTTGACCAGCTTGACCCTGGCCTCCGGTGTAAGCCAGGCAGATAACGGCTTCGTCTATTACGAAAGAGCGCCGATGCCCAGACCTTGGGCGGGCAATGCGCAGCATGCCAATCCGTGGATGGTGAATCCGGCCTATCAGCAGGCGCGTATCGCTGCCGAGATGAAGGAGCGTCAGATGCAACTGGATCGACGTCAGGATAGGCAGATGGAGCGCATCCTGAATGGCATGGAAAACGGCAAACTGACCATGCGTGAGGCGGTCGACCTGCTGCGCGAGCATGTGGATATCGCCAATATGAAGCGGCAATTCATCAGCGACGGACGTCTCGGCCCACGTGAACTGGTCATCCTTGAAAAACGTCTGGACGAAGCGGCTAATCGCATCATGATCGAAAAGAAAGACCGCGAAATAGTCGTTCAGATCGATCGCCCGGGTGATCGGGATCGTCACGATGACACGCCGCGTTATGGCGATTACGGTCGCCGTTGAACCTTGAAATCGCAGTTGAACGCTTCTGGTCGCTTGATTTTTGTCTAGCGGCGTTAGATGTCCAGACTCTCCGACCAGATCAATGCGTTGACGTGGGCTAGATTGATCTCGTCGGCATCAATGCCGATTTCGGCGGCGCTGGTGGCGATGGCTTCCTGGTCGAAGTGCTCGCAGGCCAGCGCCAGATTGAGGTAAGGCGCGTATGGGCCACTGTGGTCGACCAGAACATCGATCACTGGCGGCGCCAGATGCAGGCCGGCCAAGGCTTGCTGCATCGGAATGTTGAGGAGTGCGTCAAGCAGCGAAAAGATGCCGACAATGAACAGCGAGTCGCTCTCGCCGCGTTTCAACTTGTCACGCCCCAGGCTTTCAATGAAGCGCGCCCGCACCAAGGCGCTGCGCAACAGCGACTGACTACGCGGGTCGGTTTCCCGGCTGGTGAACAGCAGCAGGGTCAGCCAGCGGTAGATCTGGTCATGCCCAAGCAGAATCAGGGCGTGGCTGATCGATTCGATGGTCCGTCGCATGCCGATGGCGGGCGAATTGATGTAACGCAGCAAACGGTAGGTCAATGCCGGGTCGAGCTTGAAACTTTTCTCGATGACCGGGAATTCAGCCTGATTTTTCGCCAGGTTGAGCAGTTCCATTACTCGCATGCTGCTGCTGTCGAGTCGATGCGAGCCGGAGACTTGCGGGTATGTGTAGTAATAGCCCTGGAACAGATTGAAAGAGAGCTTGCGGCAGGCGGCAAAGACTTCCGGCGTATCGACCTGGGTCGCGATCAGCAGCGGTTTTTTTTTGCTGCCGGTATCCAGGCTGCGCACGACCTGCGCGGTTAATCCCATGACATCGTAGCGGGTGGTGTCGAAGCGGATGTAACGACAATACCCGGCGAGTTCCTGATTGTTGCCCGGGTCGTCGAGCGCCAGTTGCAGGCCGTCATGCGCCAGTTGTTCGGCGCGCGCGATCAAGTTCGGGGAACTGCGATGTGAGTGAATCGCAATCACCACCTGGCTTTTTGGCAGCTGTTCCATCAGCGGACTGAGCAAGGTTTCCGGAGCGACGCTGAGGAAGGTCTGCTTGTCGCCCAGCGCACGCTGGTAGGCCAGGTCGATCGTGCTCGCCAGCAGCCATTCATCTTCCGCTTGCCGCCGCGAAGCCACGCCTGGCAGCGCATCGTCGACGAGGGCTGCGGGGTCGCGCCGTTTCAGTTCATAGCCAACGATGCCGTGTTCGTTGGTCAGAATCGGTTGTCGGGTCAGGAAGCGTTGCAGACGGGCAATGCCGTCGACCGGATTGGGCGTCGCGGCGATTTTCTCGCTCATCTGTCAGGCACCTTTTTGAAAGTGCTCGAACACGTTGTTCACCGCGCGATCGATGAGTGACACGTTATTGATGACTTGCGCACGCGCATCGCGAAACTTCGCCGCCAGGCCCTGCGAATTGATCGACACCGCGCGTTGGCCGAGGCGGTTGGTGAACAGGTAAGTTCCCTGCAACGGGCTGATCCACGCCAGTTTGGCGCGCAATGCAGTGCCGTCATCCTGTTTGAATTCGATCCAGACGCCACGTTTCAAATCTTTCACCATGCTTTCGAAATGGCTGTCCTGCGGCTCGTCCCAAGCTTCGCCGCGTACCCCGCTGATGGTGATTTCCTCCAGGTCGGAAGCTTCTTCCTGCGCGCTGGCAATCTCCTGCAACAAGGCCGCGTCGGGAATGATGGAATCGGTGAGGGCGGGAATATCTTCGAAGTCTTTCGGCCCGAAGATCGGCGTTTCCTGCAATGGAATGTCAGTGACATCGACTGCCGTAAAAGCGGTCAGCGTAGCGGCAACGCTTTCATCCTGCTCGCCGCGGAAGCCGGCTTTGACCGCGACCGCATGGCACTTCACCAAATCCGAGAAAAAGGTATCACGCACTTCTTTTTCCAGACTCAGGGCCTGGATGCCGTTGTCCAGGCGTTTGAGCAGGCGTGGCAGCAATTCGATCAGTTTGCGGCGTTCGTCCTTGTCGGTTTTTGGCGTCAGGCTCCACAGCAGGTCATTCACCGTATCGACACTTTCCTGCCAGTCAGGGCTGCTTTCTCCTTTGGCGGCATGCAGTTCGGCAAGCCGCTTTTCCCAGTGATTGATCAGAAAGTCGCGGATCGCGATGGGCATCGGATGGTCGAGCATGCAGGCCATGACCGTATCGTGCGCAACTATCCGCGCGATCTCGAATTGTTCCCGGTTGCGCAGGAACTGGGCGCTGCGGCTGGTGAGTTGATCGCTGGTCTGCTTCTCTTCCGCCAGGTAGGCCTGGAAATCGCGTAGCGCCTGAATGAAGACATCCAGCCCATCTTCGTATTGGCTGAGAATGCGCTGCACGATCTGTTCAATTTCCCGGTACAGGCGGCTGTCGTGGCCTTCAATCGGATCCCAGCCAAGCGCGGCGTCAGCCAGCAGATCGAGCAATTGCCGGGCCGGATGCGTCTTTTGCGAAAAGAAGGATTTATCCAGCATGGTGACCTTCAGCACCGGGATCTGCAGGCGGCCGATCAGCGCTTTCATCGCATCCGGAATGCGGTTGTCGCCGAGGATGTAGTCGAACACCAGCACGACGATATCCAGGGTCATGGTTTCCATCTGGCCCATCATGCCGGCCGCTTGCGATTTCTTCAGTTCGCGCAACACGTTGATGTGACCATCCGCGATCAGATCGGCATTCAAGTTGGCCATGCCGAGGCCTTCCATGCGGCCATGCTGAAGCTGGGTAAGCGCCTGCAACACCGCAGGATTGATTGTTTGTCCGACCGCCTGGCCGGTAGTGGTGTCAATCACCTGACCACTGTCCTGGCCTCCCCCCATCGGTTGCAGTTGCGCATAGCCGGGCATGCCGGGAAATGCCATGCCGGCGCCGGAGCGGCCGAACATCAACTGCTGCAGCATGGCGAACATGTCCGTGCCACCGCCGCCGGGAGGCGCGCCAGTGGCCAAATTGGCGGCGACGGCAGCGGGCGTGGTCGCGCCGGCAAGCGATGCGGCAGCCTGCGCAGACGGGGCGCGGGCCATGCTCGCGCGGATCGTCGGCAGGATGTTGTGCTCGACCAGATAGCGGTTGATTTCCTGGTAGGCATCGCGTACCCGGGCCGGGAAGTGCTTGTTGATGCGGGAAACCAGCAACAATTTGATCTTGACGCTGGTGTCCTGATCCTTCAAAGCATCCAGCAACGCGGTGCCGATCACATCTGGCCCAAGCGGAATCTGTTCGGTCTTCAGGTCCGCCTGGTTGAGCAACACGCCGATGCGCTTGCCCAAACCGAACAATTCCTCGCCGCAGGAATTGGCGATGGCGTTGGCGATGGTATTTGCCGCGAGCGACTGCTCAAGGTCATCCGGTTCAACCAGGCTGAGGCTGGAAAGATCGAGATTGGACTGCTCTCGATTTGGCGAACCATTGAGCTGACGTCGCTTTTCTTCATTGAAACGGTTGAAAAGCTGTTTTTTGAACGATGCGGCAATGGCGGCGCTTTTGTCGCGCGCCAGTTCCATGCTGTCCATGTAGAGGATGTACATTTCTTGCGACGGCATCTTGCTGACCAGTTCAGTCAGTTCGGCGACGACCCGGGTCAACGTTTGCACAAGGTCGTTTGATAGCCTGGTGGCGATCTTGTCGCGACAACTATCAAGCAGTGCTGTTTCAGACATCAATTCATCTCCTGGCAGGTTGCCGCGCCTGGCGCGCGGCAATCGTCTTCCTGCATTTCAATTTGATTTTCCAGCATAAACCGCTTTCCTGACAGCAATGCATCTATCGCTTTGTCAAGCCTTGTCCGACGCGATGGCTTGGCCCATCCTCGCGCCCCTTTGCTGTTTGTATGACCGACACTGTGACCAACACTGATTCCGTTATGTTCAACCCGATCGAAAACCGTATTGCCCAGGAACTCAATGTCCATCCCAACCAGGTCGCCGCCGCTGTGGCGCTGCTGGATAATGGCGCTACCGTGCCATTTGTCGCACGTTACCGCAAGGAAGCCACCGGCGGTCTTGACGACACTCATTTGCGGCATCTGGAAGAACGGTTGGGCTATTTGCGCGAACTGGAAGATCGCCGCGCGGCGGTGATCGCCAGTATCAGCGAGCAGGGAAAACTGACGCCGACATTGCAGGCCGATATTGCCGCCGCCGAAACCAAGCAGCGCCTGGAAGACCTATACCTGCCCTACAAGCAGAAGCGCCGCACCAAGGCGCAGATTGCGCGCGAGGCCGGCCTGGGTCCGCTGGCCGAAAAGTTGCTGGCTGATCCGATGTTGACGCCGGAAGTTGAAGCGGCTGCATTCCTCAACCCGGATCTGGGCATCGCCGACACCAAGGCTGCGCTCGATGGCGCGCGGCAGATTCTGATGGAACAGTTCTCCGAAGACGCCGCATTGATCGAACGTCTGCGTGGTTATTTACAGGCCAACGGTCGCGTCGTTTCACGCCTGATCGAAGGCAAAGAAGCCGAAGGCCAGAAATTTCGTGACTGGTTCGAGTTCGACGAACCCTGGCAGGCAATGCCATCGCATCGTGCGCTGGCGCTGTTTCGTGGCCGCAACGAAGGCATCTTGTCGGTGGCGATCAAGTTGCCGGAGGAGTTGCCGGGGTCTGCTTCCAACCCCGCCAGCAGCCCGTGCGAGGGCCATATCGCGGCGCATTTCAATCTGCGCGACCAAGGTCGACCGGGCGATAAATGGCTGCTCGATAGCGTGCGTTGGGCGTGGAAAGTGAAGCTGTCGCTGCATTTGGAGCTGGATTTGATGAATGCGCTGTTCGAGCGCGCCGAAACCGAAGCCATCCGGGTTTTTGCCAGCAATCTGAAAGACCTGTTGCTGGCCGCACCCGCCGGGCCGAAGGCGGTGATCGGGCTGGATCCGGGTATCCGCACCGGCGTCAAAGTCGCTGTGGTCGACCGCACCGGCAAGGTGCTGGATACCGCTGTGATCTACCCGCATGAGCCGCGCAACGATTGGAATGGTTCGTTGGCCACGTTGGCAAAACTTGCCAGCAAACACCGCGCGGAATTGATCAGCATTGGCAACGGCACCGCCAGCCGGGAGACCGATAAACTGGCCGCCGATTTGATTTCCCAACTCTCGCGGCTGCAACCTGAACTGGGTCTGACCAAGGTCACCGTCAGCGAAGCCGGCGCATCGGTGTATTCCGCCTCCGAGCTGGCCGCGCGCGAATTCCCCGACATGGACGTCACCCTGCGTGGCGCGGTGTCGATCGCCCGCCGCTTGCAAGACCCGCTGGCTGAACTGGTCAAGATCGAACCGAAAGCCATCGGCGTCGGCCAGTATCAGCACGATCTTGGCCAGTCCAAGCTCGGCCAGGCGCTGGAAGCGGTGGTGGAGGATTGCGTCAACGCCGTCGGCGTCGATGTCAATACTGCTTCCGCCGCGTTGCTGACCCGCGTGTCCGGCCTCAACACCACACTCGCCAACCAGATCGTTGCGCATCGTGATGCCAACGGTCCTTTTGCCAACCGCGATGCGTTGAAGAAAGTGCCGCGCCTGGGACCGAAAACCTACGAACTGGCGGCCGGCTTTCTGCGCGTGCCGGGCGGCAACAACCCGCTCGATGTTTCTTCTGTACATCCGGAAGCCTATCCGGTGGTTGAACGCATCCTGGCTGACCTGAAGCTGGACATGAAAAGCGTCATTGGCAACAGCGATGTTTTGAAGCGCCTCGACGCCGGCAAATACGTCGATGACCGCTTCGGCCTGCCGACCGTGCGCGATATTTTGAAAGAACTGGAAAAACCCGGCCGCGACCCGCGTCCAGCGTTCAAAACTGCCACCTTCCAGGACTGCGTCAACGACCTGAAAGACCTGCAGCCCGGCATGCAACTCGAAGGCGTGGTCACCAACGTCACCAACTTCGGCGCTTTCATCGACATCGGTGTGCATCAGGACGGCTTGGTGCACATCTCCGCGCTCTCCGACAAGTTCGTCAAAGACCCGCGCGAAGTGGTCAAGGCCGGTGACATCGTCAAGGTCAAGGTGCTGGAAGTCGATGTCGCGCGCAAACGCGTGGCGCTGACCATGCGCATGAGCGACGCGCTCCCGGCCAAGACCACTTCAGTTCCTGGCCAGCGGGTGCGACCCAACCAAAGCAAACCCACTGAACCGATCAGTGGCGGCGCACTGGCGGATGCGCTGAAAAGGGCGGTCGGCCGAAAATAGCGGCTGCTTTAAGCTGCTGTTTTAAGCGGCTGCTTTAGTTTGCCCAGTTTTCAATCAGCAGCGCGTAGATGGGCTGAGGAACGAAGCCCAACATCGGCGACGTCAGCGGGGTGTTGGGTTTCCTTCGTCAGCCCAACCCTTCGCCACTGCATGCAGCGTAGCGGAATCCAGGGGCTACGGTCCTGCCTTCACTCACCAACCCATGATCCATCTGCGAGTTGGCGGGCGCGGCCGAGGGCGGCGAGGGTGGCGAGGAGGTCGGGGAGACGGGTTTTCCATTTGCCTTTGCTGCTGAAGCGGGTGGCGAGGTGGCTTTCGGTTTGCGGGGTTTCGTTCAGGGTCTGGGCGAGGGCGGCCATTTGTTCGGGCAGGCTGGTAGGCCAGGCTGGAGCGGCGGTTTTTGGGGTGGTTTGGGTGGCCGTGTTTTGCGCGGGTTCTGCGTCGAGGCTGATTAGGGTTTGCGCTGATGCATCGGCCAGCGGGCCGGTCACGGCGGGGGTGGCGGACTGGTTGGGGTTCTGGAAGTCCGGACGCAGCCAGCGGACCTGGCCGGCGGCTTCCTCGGCGGCGCGTTGGCTGTTGAGCGCGACCAGGCGTTCGAGCAGCGCGTCCCCCCTCTCCCCCGGCCCCTCCCCCGCCAGGGGGGAGGGGAACAGGTCGTCCCAGCCGTAGGCTTGCAGCACGGCGGCGTTGAGGTCGTCGTGGTAGGACTTGAGCACGGCGACGAGGCCTTTTTCGTAAATGGTCTGGTCCTTGGCATTGCGTTTGACACCGGCGCGGATTTTTTCCAGCACGTTGTAGAGGCCGGTCAGCGTGAGGTCGGTGTGTTCGGCGAGGACCTTCTTGCGCTGGGCGTCGAGTTGTTCGGCAAGGTCGCGGATGCGGGCTTGTTGTTCCGGAGTCGTGACGGGGAAGGGGAAGGTTTCGAAGCAGCGGGATTTGTTGTAGCGCGGACGATCTTCCAGCGTGCCACCCTGGGCCAATGCCCAGACGACGTGGACGCGACTGGAAAGCACACCAAGGTAATAGGCGTCGTCGAGGGCGATGCAGATCAGCATGTTGTCCGGCGCAATGCCGATGTCGAGGAACTGGAAAACGCGATGCTTGGCGGTTTCGACGGTAGCGATGTAGCGCGGCAGGCCAGTTAGCGTTGCACGCATGACTTTGCGTGGCTCACCAAATATCCACCAGTTATCGCGGTAACTCGCACGGTAGTTCTTGTCACGCTCGGGTTTTACCGTTTCCAGAACACGCTGATAGGTGGCTGGCCAGCGTCGGCGAACTTCATCGGCTTCATGCCCAAAAAAGTCGATCAACAGCACGCCGCGTGGCCGGTCGGTCAAATCCTTGCCGTTGCGATAGGGTTTGATCGGCGCGTCGGCTTCAAGCGTGGCACGTTCCGTCGACGTGACGATGAAGCCGGAGCCGTGCAGCTTGAAGCCGGGCGAACTGACAGCGGCATTGGCACGCAATCCTCTGGTTGCCGCGATATTCGCGCCGATCGTCAGATCGGCATGAATTGCGCCAGTTTTTTCCTTCAAAGTCACTTCCAGCCCTTCGCCACCAGCAGCCCGTTCGTCAGTGACCATCAGCAGCCGGCCTTCGCCTGGCCCCGGCGCGCCGACGGTCATCGCGATGCGCACCGCTGCGCCGTCACCGCCATCGACCCATGGGTGATCGGGGATGGCGAAGGCGAGATGCAGCTTGCCGAGATGCCGTTCCAGCACGCGGCGGTTGAAGGTCTGGCGCAGGCTGTTGGTGGTGATGAAGCCGAAGCGGCGCAACTTGCCGGCGGCCACCAAGGCGGCTGCCTTGTGCCACCAGAACATGACCAGGTCGGCGGAATCGGGCACTTCGGGGTAGGCGGCGCGCAAGGCTTCGGCATAGGCGTCGCCCAGCGCGGCGCGCATGCTGCCGGCGCCGATGAACGGCGGGTTGCCGACGACGTAATCGGCTTCCGGCCATGCCGCCGGCTGCCCATCGGCGAGCACGGCGTCGCGGCATTCGATGTTCTTGAAGTCGCGCAGCACCGGCTCCGGCGGGCGGACGTTGCCGCGTGTGCGGTAGTGCCATTGCAGGTAGCCGATCCAAAGCACCAGTTCGGCGATGGCGGCGGCGCGCGGGTTGAGTTCAAGGCCAAGGAACTGGTGCGGGTCCACCGTCAGCCCCTCGGTTTCCAGCCGGCCCTGGGTGTCGCCCAACTGGTCGAGCAGGTCGAGCACTTCGCCTTCCAGGCGCTTCAGATGTTCCAGCGTGACATAGAGAAAATTGGCCGTGCCGCAGGCGGGATCAAGGATGCGTAGCCGGCAAAGCTGATGCTGGAAGGCGTGCAGCAGGTCGCGCGCGTCGGCCGGCTTGTCTTCGCCCGCGAGCAGCAGCGCGGCGGCCTGGACGTTGCGCCATTCGGTGCGCAGCGGTTCGATGACGGTGGGCAGCACGAGGCGCTCGACGTAGGGGCGCGGGGTGTATTCGGCGCCCAGACTGTGGCGTTCGGCGGGGTCGAGCGAGCGCGTCAGCAGGGTGCCGAAGATGGCCGGTTCGACCTGTGTCCAGTCGGCCTTGGCGGCGATACGCAGCAGGCCGATCTGGTCGCGGTCGAGCGGCAGCGCGGTGGTGTCCTTGAACAGCTTGCCGTTGATGCGCGGCAGCGTCTCGCGCAGGATGACCGAGAAGCCGCCGCGATCCATCTCGCCCCAGAGCGTGGCGACGAGGGGCTGAAACTGTTCCGGCGCGGCGGCCAGACTGTCGAGCAGGCCGGTGAAGGCGCGCCGGGGTATGAGGCCGACATCTTCGGCGAACATCGAGAACAGGCAGCGGGTGAGGAAACCGGCGACGACTTCCGGCGCATGCCGGGTTTCCAGCGACTTGGCGATGATGGCGAGTTGATCGGCGATGTCGCGGGTGACGCGGGCGGAGGCGGTGGCCGGGTCGAGCGAGAGCGGGTCGAGCCAGACGGCGCGCAGCCGGGCGCGGATTTTTTCGTCGCGCAGATCGGCCAGGCGGATGCGGTGCGACCGCGGGTCGGGAAACGGGGTGTAGGTGGCGCCGGTGCGGCTGAATTCGGCATACAGCTCGATGACGTTGCCGACATCGACGACGAGCAGGAACGGCGGCCTGCTCTCTTCCGTCGGCAACGCGCGGGCGTAGTTCTCGGCCTGGGCGCGGGCGCGCAGCAGGGCGTCGTCGAAAACCTTGCCGATGGCGGCGTTGAGCCGGGTCTGTTTGGCTTCAAGGATGAAACAGATGCGCCGGTAGCAGTCGATGAAGCCGTTGGAACTGCTGCCATCGCCATGCCGGAAGATGACGCGACGTTCAAACACATAGCCGTTGTCGCGCGCATCGTCGCGCGCCGGGTCGGGCGTGGGCAGGTCGAGCAACACGCAAAGCTCGCTGATGAAGAGCTGGTAATTGGCGCGCTCGGAACCGCCGGCAGCCTGCCAGCGGGCGATGAAGGTTTCAACGGCGTCGGTCATGCAGTGTTCTCCCCGGGACGCGGGAGTATGCCGGATGCCGTCGATCTGCCGTAGGGGCGGCGTTGACGGCACAAAAAAAGGCCCGCAGTGCAGCACTGCGGGCCTGAAAGACTTGCCGACTCCCTGTTACATGCTCGGGTCAGTCACCACGTGGGCCGTTATGGCAGTCGTAGCAACCCACCTTCTGGCCTGCTGTGTAATTCACCGTCTTGCCGTCGGCGTTGAAGCTGCGTGCGGTTTTGACCGTGGACAGGACGCCGCCCCGGTAATCCGCACCATGACAGTAGGCGCAGGCAGTGGCGTCCTTCTTGGCGTAGTCCTCGTGCTTGCTTACCCAGGCGCTGCCGACGGTATGCATGCCGTGTGGGCCGCCGGTGGCGGTGGTGGGCACCGACTTGTGGCAGGCCGTACATTCAGAGATGGTGCCAGGGCGACCCTGGACGTCTAGGGACAGCAGGTTGTCATTGCGGTGCGAACTCGGGTACTCGGCATGGGTTGCGCCGTGACAGGCTTCGCATTGCAAACCACCGTGGCCCTTGCTCATCCGGAACAGCGAGAAGCCCGCAGCCGGCGTGTTCGGGTTGCTGGCATAACGGGTATCGACCCACTTCTTCAGGATGCCGGTGGCTGATACGGCGGCGAGTTCACGCTTGCCGTCGTGGTGACAGGCCTGGCAATTGGGCTGATCCAGCCAGCCGACCCGGCCGGCGCGGCCGACATTGGACATGGTGCCGTGACAGGCCTGGCAATCCATCGTGGCTTTGCCGTTGGCATCGACCGCGTCACCCATGGCACCACGCAAACACTTGGTCTCGGAGCCGGGGTGGCACTGGTAGCAGGCGCTGCGGTTGGTGATGCTGTCGAGCAGGACGCCGGTCTTGGCATCCTTGACCTTGGCGTGGTGGCCGTGGATGACCTCGGTCAGTGGCTTCAGACCGGCAACGCCGGTGCCGGGCAGGGCGTTCGATGCGTGGCAGGTTGCGCACAGAATGGGTTTACCCTGATTCACCGTGGCCAGTAATCCGGACGGCGAGTAGCCCTTGGCCAGCAATGCGCTGGCATAGGCGGCTTTGCCCAACTGCTTATCGTCATGCAGGCGCAGCACGTTCATCTTGAAGTCTCGTTCCGGGTCGAGCTGGTTGACCCAGCCGGCTTTCGGCATGGCGTCAGCGGGAGAACCGGAGGCATGGCAACTGGCGCAGCTCATCTCGTCGGATACCGGCAGCACCACGCGCGCCTGAGCCAGCACCTTGCCGGTAGTGTCGCGCGCCACCACCTTGACCAGCGGATACGGATTGAACTTGCCGGCGTCGTCGTAAGGCGTGATGGGAATGCCTTCGGCCAGGAACATCTTGTCGGTGGCATTGAAGCCCATCGGCTGCGGCACGGTTGAGGCCGTCATGTTGCCGGTGAGGCCGGTTTCCGGTGCTGGTTCAACACCAAACAGGGCCTTCGCGTATTGCCAGAAATTGCTCTTGTTGCCGGAACTGCTGTTGATCGAGCCATCCGGATCGGCCATCGCTTCATAGGACAGCGATACGCCCTGCGTGACCACCTGGGTGGAGGTGTTGTTGACCAATTGCGCGCGCAGGTTGTTATACGGCGGCAGAATGGCAAACACCGAGTAGTCGCCATCCATGCAGTGCATGCCCAGATCGTTCCAGGCAAGCAGCGTATAGCCGCTCAGTGTGGCGCCGCCGCCGGGGGGCGTGGTGGCGGCTTGCACGGTGATCTGCAGGACGATGGACTGGCGACTGTCGCGCACCGTCATCAGCGTGTTGCCGACTGCCTTGGCTTTCACCTGGATGGTGTTGTCGCTCAGGCTGGCGCTGGCGATATTGGTGTTGGGACTGGTGATGGAAACGCTTCCGACTGCGTTGCTGAGGTTGAATACGCCGGTCTGGCTGGGGATCAACAGCAGATTGCCGGGCGAGACGGTCAGGCCGGTACCTGGGGTTGGCGGCGGATTGCCACTCGCCGCGGTAACCTGAACCGTGACCTGAACGCTTTTCTTTTTGTCCTTGACAGTGATTTTTGTACTGCCGACCGCCTTGCCGCTGATTTTCAGCAGCCCATTGTCCATCTTGGCCGTGGCGATTTTTTCGTTGGCGGTGCTGACCTTGATGCTGCCGCTGGCGTTGGATACCTTGGCGGTGACTTGCTTGCCGGCCTGGACGCTCAAGGTGGTGGGGGTGACGGACAGGGTTTTCTTGGCTTCATCGGCCAGAACCGCGCCGATCAATAGAAACAGTGGCAAGAGCAGCCACCGGATATTGAACGTACTTGGCATGACAACCTCCTTGGTTGAGTATGGGAAGTGCTGATCAATTCAGTTTTCGTCATTCCGGCGAAAGCCGGAATCCAGTGAAATCAACGACCTGGACCCTGGATTTCGCCGGGTGACGAATTAATCAGTGGTTACAAACGGGCATGGAACGCTTCCATGTTGCGGCGATGTTGCGTCCCTTACCTTAACAAGGTCTTAAGGCAAGCTTAAGAACGTCTTAAGATACTGGCGTCATGCGAATCCTGATCATTGAAGACGACCCGCAACTGGGGGATGGCCTTTTTAGCGGCCTGAAATCGCTCGGTTTCTCCCTGGACTGGGTCCGCGATGCCAGGCATACCTGCCGCGCAGTGTGCGACGCTGGGCCAGCGCTTCAACCGGCTGGATCAACCGGCTGGATCAACCGGCTGGATCAACCGGCTGGATCAACCGGATGGCTCCGGCGTTGGACTGGGGCTTTCCATTGTTTTGCGCATCGCCGAACAATATCGCGGTAGCGTGGCATTCGGGCCGGGGCTGGATGGGCGTGGTCTGGCGGTGACTGTGGAACTGCCCGGCACAACAAATTCTGTCGGAGCAGCGTCTGAAAACAGCAATTGATGCCATTCTTTTCACATAAGAGGCATTTATCGGAACAAATAGCGACGA
>Ga0105047_10006071_pt1 | contig 20569 bp, 17 predicted proteins | sample MAT04_FD_78384 | JGI IMG/M metagenome (GOLD analysis project Ga0105047, IMG submission 78384) | Freshwater microbial communities from Lake Fryxell liftoff mats and glacier meltwater in Antarctica - MAT-04 (megahit assembly) | ecosystem: Environmental > Aquatic > Freshwater > Ice > Liftoff...
AGGAGGATGCGGCCGTCCTTCTTGAAGATGCGGCGTCGCAGGATGCGCACGGTATCGCGGCCGTACATCATCGGCGCGCCGGCCTGCGCGTTCGACTCGACGTCGGTCGTGCCCATCACCCGGCGCACGTCGAGCATCACGAAGTGGACGAGGCCCGAGGCCTCGACGTCGTAGCGCTCCTGGTGAGCGAGGATCGCGGTCGCCGCGTTGGCGAGGAGCGGGCCGACCTTGTCGTCGCTCGTCACGCGCTCGGCGATACCTTCGAAGGGCGCGAGCGGGTCGTCACCCGAGGCGCGAAGGAGGCCGGGCAGCGCGACGGGCGCGTCACGCGCGACCGTCGCGAGGCGCAGGATGTCCGGCACGGCGCTCTTGCCCTTGATGGCGTAGAGGGTCGAGATCTGGCGATCGCCGGGGTTCATTGCGCTCTGGAGGCTCGCGGCCTGGGCGAGGTCACCGACCTCGATCGCGTTGCGCGTGGAGAGCGAGAGGTAGAGCTGCGGCGTGCCGGCGAGCGCGCGCAGGCGCTCGAGCTCACGCTCGGCGCCCGTACGGTCACCGACGGAGACGTGTGCGTGATGACACGCGAGGCTCGTCCGGTCGGAGGGCGCTTGCGCGTCGCATTCGAACGCGACGTTCTCGCGTCCGGTGCGCTCGAACGCGATGCGCTCGACCTCGCGGAGGAGGGGAGTGCCGGCGAGGCCGGCCTTGGCGCGCTCGTACGAGGCGCGAGCGCGATCGTAGAGGTGCTCGCGTCCGGCGGTCGCCGCGTCGTACGCGTCGACGAGCGCGGGGTTCGAAGGCCTGGCCTTCGCGCGGGTCTTCTCGAGATCGGCGAGTGCCTCTAGGTTCGCCTCGGCATGACCGCGGCGGACGCCCGCCAGCACGGCGTGCTCGGTCCCGGCCTCCCACGACGACGGCCACGTCTCGAGGACGCGGTCGATGGCGGCGCGCGCGCGCTCGGTGCTCTTCACCGACGGGAGATCGCGCGCGAGCAGCACCGCTCGCGCGTAGGTGAGGAGGAGCTCGGGCGGCACGTCGGCGCGCAGCGTCTGGAGGTGGAGCAGGTTCTCGGCGGTCTTGCTCTCACGCGCGGCGAGCGCGCCGAGAGCGACCGCGAGGCGCTCCTCGTCGGTCGTCGGGCGCGGGGGCTCGATGCGCGTCATCTGCTTGATGGAGACGGTCGCCTTCTGGCCCGCGACCGGGATGTGCGTGCGGAGCGGCTTGCCCGCGGCGTCCCAGGCGTCGAGCTCGAACGTCGCGAAGTCCTGATCCATGCCGATGCGCGTGACGACGCGCAGCGTGCCCGCCTGCTCGGCCTCGAGCCGCGCGAAGCGCGCGACCTGACCGGAGCCGAGCTCGTACGGGCGATCGATGACGAGCTGCCCGCCCGCGCGCACGACGGCCACGGTGCTCGCGCGGAGCCCGAGCCCGATGAGGCCGGCGCGCGGGACGTCGACGTCGACGACGACGGTGCGCACGCCCTGGATGTTCGACTCGGCGTAGAGCGGGATGTGGCAACCGAGGGCGCGCACCGCGGTGAGGCGTGCCTTCGGGAGGAAGGGGCCCGGGCCGGGGAGCTCGACGGGCAGAGCGGCTCCGACCTCGTCGAGGCCCGTCTGCGCGGCGACGCTGCTCACGGGCGTCCACGAGACGGGGCCCGCCATGCTCACCTCGCGGACGCAGCCGGTGCGAGCTCGTGTCGCCTCGGCGGCCTTCGCGTCGCCACGACGCTCCGCGAGCGCGAGGCGCGCCACCGCGACGAGATGGGCCGCGAATGGTCCCTCGGCGCGGGCTTCCACCTTCGCGAGGCGTTCGTCGATCGTGCCGCCGCTCTTGGCGAGCGCCGAGGGGTCGACGCGGTCCGCGAGCGCGCTGGTGGACGCGACGTCGGCGAAGGCCGCGACGTTGCGATGCACGAGCGCGTCGAGGGCGGCCATCGCCACCGCGACGTGTGCAGGATCCTCCGATGAGGTGACGGCGTTGTCGAGCGCGCGCACGTAGAGGTCGACGGCCTTGACGCTGTCGCCCGTCGCGTCCTCGCGGAACGCGGCGCCGAGCGGCGCTGCGAGCCGGCCGGCCGCGCCCGGATGTTTGACGTTGGTGTTCCCGCCGCCGCAGGCCGCGATCGTCAGCGCGATCGCGGCGAGGAGGCCAGTCGAAGATTTCTTCATTTCTCACCTGCGGGGACGAGGCGGACTTCCTTGTGCATCAGGGCGTCGACCTGCGTGATGAACGCGCGCCACGCGGCATACTTCTCGACCGGAATCAGATGCTGGTCGAACACGACACTCCTCTTGATGAGGAGCGCGCGTGCGTCCTTCGGGTCCTTCGTGATCTCGATGTGCGCGCGGCCGAACGGCCCGCCGTTTGCGTCGCCTCCGGGAGGGAGCGGACCCCAGCCGTAGCCCGCGGGCGCGAGGACGCGCGTCGTGCGGTTCTGGTGGCTCGGCGCGAGGTGGGGCGGGAGCTGCACCGGCAGGGTGCGCTCGACGAGAGGCGCGAGCGTCGAGCCCAGCGTGTTGCTCGGGGAGAGCGACAGCACGAGGTCCTTGCCCTCGTGACGGGCGAGGCCGCGCGACTTCGCCTTGTACTTCACGAGCGACTGGCCGCCCGGGAGGTCCCCCTTGAAGTCGATGTTCTTCTCGACCTCGACGGTGGGGAACCACGGACCGACGAGCGCGTCCTCGACGTACTGGGCGCGCGCCTCGGCCTGCGAGAGATTCGAGCGGAGCCAGAACGCGGCGTCGCCGGTGTGGCGCTCCTCGCCGGTGACCTCGCCGGAGCCGTCCGCGCCGAGCGTGACCGTCCAGTTCACGTCCGCGCCGTGATCGTCGGGCGAGCTCGCGGGCAGCTGCACGATCTCGGCGGGGCCGGTGTCCATCCGGAGCGCGACGGCGCGCGCGTCCATCGAGGGGATCGGACCGAGCCGCGACTGCGGGCTCGTCGCATCGAGGTACTGCCCGCCGTTCGGACCGGGAAGGAACGCGATGCCGTGGTCGAACATCGGCACCGCGACGTTCTTCGACAGCATCACGGAGGGCTGACCTGTCATGCGGGTCTGCACCATGACCTCCTGCGCCTCGATGCCGACCGAGCGGAGGAGCGTGATGAGGAGGATCGCCTTGTCGTCGCAGTCGCCCTCGCGTCGCGCGAGGAGCTGCTGCGGGCGGTTCGGCAGCCACCACTCGCCGCTGACGTAGTTGACGTAGCGGATGTCGTCGGCGACGAACTCGAAGAGCGCGCGGAGCTTCTCCTCGCGTGTCGTCTTGCCCTTGGTGAGCTCGGCGGCGATGCGGCGGACCTCTTCGTCCGGCTCGGTGAAGCCGCGCACGGCCTCGGCGTACCACTTGCGGAACTGGTCCCAGGTCTTGAACGTCGACCCGACGATGACCGGCGTGATCTCGGTGAGCTGCGGGGTGAGCGGCTCCTCCGCGATGACGGCCGGCTTCTCCCAGACGAGCCGGACGACATGCATGCCGCGCTCGTCCTTCTCCGTCTTCGTGTAGGGCGCGAGCTTGTCGTGCAGCACGTCGACGTAGAGCGGGTGCCCGGGGAGCGTCTCGACGACGACCTCGTTGAAGAGCAGCGGGTGGCTCGCCGGCGCACCGGCGTAGTCCATGAAGTAGAACGGCGCGTCGCCGCGGCCGCCGACGGCGGTGCTCGTCCACTGGCGGATGACGACCTCGACGGTGTCACCGGCCTCGAGCTCCGGCCAGCGGATGCGCGGACGCGCGCCGTCGTTGTGCTCCTCGACGGGGAAGGCGACGCCGCCCGCCTTGCGGTGGACGCGCGCGCGGAGGATCTCGGTGAGGTCACCCTCGGGCGGGATCGGCTCGAAGAGCTCCTGCTGCGTGCGCGGGGGGATCACGATCTCGCGCGCGTACTGGATCAGCTGCGAGACGCGGTTGTCGGCGTGCATGCGCACGGCGCGCAGCCAGTGGAGCTCGCGGTCGGCGACGTCGGGGGCGCCCTTCTCGGGGACGCCCTTGCGCCGCGCGAGGATCGTCGCGATCGGCGTGAGCCAGCGCTCGTCGTCACCCGCCTCGGGCGCGGGACGCTGGCCGCCGGGCTTGGTCGTGCGGAGGGCGAGCTCGGCGCGGTACTTCGCGTCTCCGGGGGCGAGCTCGCGTGCGCGACGGAGCGCGACGAGCACGAGCTGCTGATCCTTCGGGTCGCTGGAGGCCGCGGCGAGCTCGCGTGCGAGCCCGGCCCAGGCCTCGGGACGATTGGGGGCCCAGCGCGCGGTCGCACGGTAGAGCAGCGCGGCGGCGTCGTGCGCGCCGGCCTCGGTCACGTGCTTGGCGACGGTGAGCGCCTCGTCGGCGTCGTCCATTCCGCCCGCGAAGGCGTCCTGGGCGGCCTTGACGACCTCCTCCTTGCCGCGCGAGCCCATCGCGTCGACGAGGACCTCCCCGCGGATCCCGCGGCGCGCGAGCTCCTCGGTGACGGTCATCCAGAGCTGCGGGTCGTGCGACCGTGCGAGGCCCGAGAGATCGATCACGAGCGCGTTCGGAACGCGCTGAGGGCCGGCCTTGAACGAGGCCGCGAGGCCGCGCATCGCCTGGATGGTCAGCGCGTCGACGCGGAGCGCGCGCATCGTGCGTGCGCCGAGGACGATCGCGTCGTCATCCTTCTTCGTGTCGAGCTTCGTGCCGCGGAGCGAGGCGATGGCCCAGTCGGGCATGTCGGTGTCGAGGTGCTGCTCGACGAGCCGGCGATCGACGAAGGCCTGCGTGGTGGCGTCGTTCGCCTTGGTCGCGACCTGACGCGCGCGATAGAGGCGCCCGCTCTTGTTGGCGCCCGTGCTGATCCACGCCGCCATCGCGATGCGGTCGGCGTCGAGCTCCTTCGACTGGAGGAGGGAATCGAGCTGACCGGCGGCGCGCGGGCTCTTCAGGTCGTCGGCGCCCGCGAGGGTGCGCACGATCGCGGAGGTGAGCTGCGCATCGGGCGAGCCTTTGCCGGTGACGGAGCGCAGCAGCGGGGTCGTGAGCTTCGAGGTCTTCGCGGTGCCCCACGCGATCGTCTCTCCGGGCTTCATCGAGAGATCGGAGGAGCCCTCGACGCGCAGCGGCGCGTGCTTGTCGTCGGTCACGCGAAGGCGAACGCGACCGGAGTCCTCGAGGGCTCCCGTGCAGACCTTTGCCGAGACGATGTGCGACCCCGCGGTGGCTTCGACCCTGGCCGCGAGCCGGTCGAGGCGCGCGCTGCCGTGGACGTCGTCGCTCTTGCCGATGTCGACGCCGTCGAAGACGAGACGGACCTGGCCCGCGGCGGCGACGCGCACGACGATCGGCGCCGAGGTCGCCAGCTTGATCTTCGAGGAGACGAACGAGCAGCTCTCCTTGCGAGGGTGCACGAACATGTCGAGCGGCACGCCACGCGCCTGCGAGAACGTCGGCGGGACGCTGCGCCACGCCACCTCGACGGTGCCCCACGAGTAGAACGTCTTCGGGTCGCCGAACGCGGCGCTCTTCGATTGCTCGGGCCCGTCGTGGGCCTCGAGCCCGCCGCCGGTATCGCGGAAGGGGCCGAGCACCGAGACGTCCGTGAGGATGCCGACGCCGCGCGCCTTCTCGGTGCCGGCCGTGGTGCCCTCGTCCGACGCGAGCGTTCGTGCGAGCGCGGCGGCCTCGCCGCGCGTCTCGGCGCCGACCGAAGGAGCGGCGGCGATCTCCGCGAGCGCGCGTTCGGCCAGGCCGCTGGTCGCGCGATCCGACTCTGTCGCGATCAGCGCGAGGGACGCGATGACGTCGGCCTCCGTGGCCTTGGGGGCGAGCGCGCGCCGTTTCTGCGTCTCGACGAGAGCGTCTGGCGTCTCGGCGGTGAAGCGGCCCGGCGCGTCGGCCGCCGTCGCCCCGCCGCCTGCCGTCGTCTTCGTATCGCCGCGCGCGGGGCCGGCTCCGAGGAGGCCGAGACCGAGAGAGGCGGAGAGCGCCCACAAGAGGAGGGTGCCTTTCGTGCGTGTCATCGGGCGGGCACTGTACTCGGATTTCCCGGGACTTAGACCCCGGAGCGCGTACGTCCTTGCTTCTCGGCACCGATGAGCCAGACTGCACTCGCATCGTCGATGGGCCTACATTGAACCACACCCACCGCAAGCCTTACATCCCGCTTCCGCCGGCACTGCCGAGGTTCGCTCTTCCCAACGAGAGCCATGAGCCCGGCCCGCTGGCAGCGGACGATCCGCTCGATGCGGCTGCAACGCAGCAGCGTCCTGCGATGACCTCGGGCGTGGGCCCGCGCTCGCGCCGCATCGTGCGCCGCAAGATTGCCGCAGACTCGACGGAGGAGGTCCAGGTCGAGGACATCCTGCTCGAGGCCTATGCCGAGGAGCCGCCTCCTCCGCTGACGCGCCGCTCGGCTGGAGCTCCACCGGTGCCTCGCGAGTCGGCGCGCGAGTCGATCGCGATGGCGATCGCCTCTGCCGTTCCGCCGCCGGCGCAGAGCGCCGCCGTCGATGCGCTGCTCCGCGCCTCCGAGCCCTCCTTCGCTCCCTATCCTCATCATCCGCCGGCGCAGGGGCAGGGCTTCGTCCATCCGCAGCCGTACGCGTACGCGCAGCCCGCGTACGCGCAGCCGTCGGGTGCCGACTTCGAATCGCTGAGCGTCGTGCCGGTGATGATGGCGACCACCGCGCCGCCGCCCGCCCGTCCGGTGTTCGCGAACGCGCGCGCCAAGCGGGTCAATCGCGCCTCGGTCATTGCGATCTGGTCGTCCGTCCTGCTCGTGCTCGGCGTCGCGCTCGGCGCAGCCGTCGTGCTCGGCGTGCGGAACGGCACCTACGCGCGCGTGCGCGAAAGCGCGAAGTCCGTGGCGATGCGCTCGTCGTCCAAGCCGTCGACAGCGGCGGCGGCACCCGCGCCTGCCGACGCGCAGGTGGTCGCGCCTCCCGCACCCGTGCAGCCCGCACAGGTGACGGCTGCGGCCGCGCCCGCGCCCGCGGCGCTCCCGACGGTCTCGGTCGAGGCGCTCGCCGCGCCGCCGATCCCGGCGGATTCGTCGCTCGTCATGTTCCCCGCGTACGCGCGGGGTCATCGCGTCTTCATCGACGGTCGCATCGTCGCCGTCGCCGACGGCACGCCCACCAAGGTGAAGTGCGGTCGTCACATGGTGAAGATCGGCTCGGCCCGCAAGCCGCGCGTCCTCGACTTCGCGTGCGGTCGCGAAGTCCTCGTGAAGTGAGCGGCCCCGCCCGCTGAGGCCGCTACTTCTTCCGGCCGACGAAGCCGGCGCTGAAGTGCTGCACCGTGGCGATCATCGTCGTGCCCTCGACGCGACCGCCGAGATTCTTGAACGTCGGGTCGGCGCCCGTCGACCAGAAGAGGGTGCCGCCCATGCCGTCGTCGGTGAAGGGCATGCGCATCTCGACGGGCTGCGCGAACTCGGTGCCGCTCGGCTCGCACTTGAAGAGCTTCGAGAGGGAGACGAACCCGTCGGGCACCTTCGCGGCGTCCTCCACGGAGATCGTGATCATCGTCTCCTTCGACACGGAGCCCTTCGGGAACGTGACGACCGCGCCGCCGACCTCGATCGTCCCGCCGTCGGGACCGATCGCCTTCGTCGCGTTGCCCGTCGAGGCTGCGCCCGACGGCGCGCTGGACGACGTGTCCGAGCTGCACGCGCTCACGGAGAGCGCGACGAGAGCGAGCGCGACGGGAAGGAAGCGTGCAGAGATCATCCGGGTATCGTAGCCCAAGCACCCCAAGGTGACTGCGCGCTATTTCTCCTCGAGCGTCCAGCCGCAGCCCTCGGCGGCGCGCTTCTTCAGCGTGTCCGGGGTGACGTTGCAGGCGTCGTTGCTCGGGAAGCTCTTCTTCGTCATGCCGTCCTCGATGCACGCGCACATGACGCCGCCGCTCACCGACTTGCAGTCGATGCGGTCGGTGCCGCCCGCGCAAAGCTTGTAGTCGGCGGCGCAGGTCGCACCGGTGTTCTCCGTGGTCGTCCCGCAGAGGATCTCCTCGTTAGGAGGGCACGCGGTCGTCGTGGTCGCGAACGCGAGCATCGCGAGAGTGGCGATGCTCGCGTTCGCGCGCTGGCCCAGGCTTGCCCTCTCGCGGATCATACGGCTGAGTATACGTCGGCCCCTGTCAGGCTACACTTCTCGCGATGGGCGAACCCGAACGCGAGAGCGAGTCCGACGTGGAGCGTGAGAGGGTGAGCGACCACGCCGAGGAGGACGACTGGGTCGAGGTCCGCCGCTTCGACGACGCGATCGGCGCCACGATGATCCGGGACTTCTTGCTCGATCACGACGTACGGGTCGCGATTCGCGGCAACCCGCAGGCGACGCGTATGACGTGGTCGCAGACCACTGACAACATCCGCATCGTCGTCCCGCCGGCCGACCTCGAGAAGGCGCGCGAGGCGCTCGCCGCGATGAGCGCCGGTGACGCGCATCCGTTCCGTGGTCCGTCGCCCGTCGCGGAGGACGAGCAGGAGGAGAAGTTCGAGAAGCCGCGGAGCGGGCTCGGCGCGGCGATGCTCGCGTTCTTCGTTCCGATCGGCGCGGGGCACTTCTATGCGCGGCACGGGGCGGCGGGGACCATCTTCGCGATCGGGATGATCGGCGCGGTCCTCGGCTCGCTCGCCTTCGGTCACCCCGAGCTCTTTCGCGCGTGGATGATCCTCATCGTGCTCGACGCGGTCGGCGCGTTCCTCGCGGTGCGTCGCTTCAACCAGAAGCGGGTCCCCCCGGACGCCGTCCAGCGGCAGTGGGCCATGGCCGCGGTCGTCGCCGCGTACGGCCTGGCCTGGCTCCTGGCGCGCGCCGCCTGAGCGGCCTGCGGACCCGACACGCACTATTTGAGCGTGGAAGGTCCCCATCGGGATAGTCACGGCTTCGTGAACGGCTCGAGCGCCGACCTCGACGTCTGGGTGAAGTGATCCGAGCGAGCCGAGCAGCGGGGAAGGCTCGTGGTTGTCACGGGCCCCCATCGCTGCTCTGCTCAGACCATGGTCGGCCTCCTACGGAGTATGGCGGTGGTGGCGGCGCTGACGCTGACGCACGTTGCATGCAGCAGCTTCGGGAGCGACGGCGGCGGCGCCCCGCCCGACGGCACGGCGACGGATTCGGGCGGCGTCGACGCGATCGCGGCGGACGCCGCGGACGGGAGCGTCGCCGTCGGCGATTCGTCCGCGTCGGTCGACGCGGACGACGCGGCCGCCTCCTGCACGGCGCTCGACTCCCTCGTCATCTCCGGCTGGGCACCGTCCATGATGGGCGGCGCGTCACTCACCGCCGCGACTCGCGTCGGCCGTCAGGCCGTCGTCGCGACGGTGCAGTCGTCCTTCGACCGCGCGACCTTCTCCCGCAACGTGCAGCCGACGGCCTCGGGAAGGCTCGAGGTCGACGTCGACTTCCTCGTGTCGTCCGAGAGCTCCACCGTCGTCGGTTGGATCGCGGAGCTCGTGACGCTCTCGTGCACGGCGCCGGCGCAGCGCCTCTCCCTCCTCGTGTCGCCCGGTGGGGACCTCTCGGTCGAAGGCGTCGTGGGCGGAGCCACGGCCGCCGTGAAGCTCGGGACTCCCGCGTCGACCTGGAAGACGCTCACCCTGGACGTCGACCAGGACCTCGTGACCGTGCGGCTCGACGGCATCACCCGCGGCGCCGTCAAGATGCAGAGCTCGTTCGCCCCCGGAGTCGGCTGCACGCTGACGGTCGGAGCCACGCCGACGGGCAACGTGCCGGTCACGAGCGGCGCCTACTCGCGCGTCTGCCTCCGGTGAAGGTTGCCCGCCTGAGCTGAAACGAGCGGCCCCGTACGGGGAGGATTGGCGCGCCTCTTTCGACGTTCCGCCGGTCGTGGTAGTCACGCGCTCTCAATTTTCAGAGGAGCGAGAAACGACCATGTCTGCGACGAACAAGCCTGCCGGTCAGCCGATCACGATGGGCTCTGGGATGAAGCTGAACGTCCCCGACAACCCGATCGTCCCCTTCATCGAGGGTGACGGCACCGGTCGCGACATCTGGCGCGCCAGCGTCCGCGTGATGGATGCCGCGGTCGAGAAGGCCTACGGCGGCAAGAAGAAGATCGCCTGGCTCGAGGTCCTCGCCGGCGAGAAGGCCTTCAAGGAGACCAACAACTGGCTCCCCGACGCGACGGTCGAGGCGTTCCGCACGTACCTCGTCGGCATCAAGGGCCCGCTCACCACGCCGATCGGCGGCGGCATCCGCTCGCTGAACGTCGCGCTCCGCCAGATGCTCGATCTCTACGTCTGCCTTCGCCCCGTGCGCTGGTTCTCCGGCGTCCCGAGCCCGGTGAAGAAGCCGCAGGACGTCGACATGGTGATCTTCCGCGAGAACACCGAGGACATCTACGCAGGCATCGAGTGGGAGGCGAAGTCCGCCGACGCGATGAAGATGCTCGCGTTCATCGAGAAGGAGTTCCCGAAGGACTACAAGAAGATCCGCTTCCCGGCCTCGGCTGGCATCGGCATCAAGGCCGTCAGCGAGGAGGGCACCGAGCGCCTCATGCGCGCCGCGATCAAGTACGCGATCGATCTCAAGCGCAAGAGCGTCACGCTCGTCCACAAGGGCAACATCATGAAGTACACCGAAGGTGCCTTCATGAAGTGGGGCTACGCGCTCGCCGAGAAGGAGTTCGCCGACCAGGTCTACACGTGGGGCCAGTGGGAGAAGACCAAGGAGGCGAAGGGCGAGGACGCCGCGAACGCCGAGCAGAAGGAGCAGCTCGCGAAGGGCAAGATCCTCATCAAGGACGCCATCGCGGACATCACGCTCCAGCAGGTGCTCACGCGCGCGAAGGAGTTCGACGTCATCGCGACGCTGAACCTCAACGGCGACTACCTCTCCGACGCGCTCGCGGCGCAGGTCGGCGGCATCGGCATCGCGCCGGGCGGCAACATCAACTACGTCACGGGTCACGCCATCTTCGAGGCGACGCACGGCACCGCGCCGAAGTACGCCGACCTCGACAAGGTCAACCCGGGCTCGGTCGTCCTCTCGGGCGAGATGATGCTCCGCCACATGGGCTGGATCGAGGCGGCTGACCTCATCATCAAGGGAATGAACGGCGCCATCGCGAGCAAGAAGGTCACGTACGACTTCGCTCGCCTGATGGAAGGTGCGACCGAGCTCAAGTGCAGCGAGTTCGGCGACAACCTCATCGCCAACATGTGATTCGAACCGCATGCCCGAGATCCGCGAGCAAGTAAGCGAAGCTCTCGAGCGTACGGAAGACGAGGGCGACGGACACGACGATCGAGAGAAGGACGAGCGCAACAGGCTCAACTCGATCGTCGCGACGTCCGTCGCCGTCGTCGCGATGGGGTTCGCCACGTTCGGCCTCGTCATCGGTCTCGCCGGGTTCTTCGGATGGAACCTGCGTCCGGAGTGGCTCGCGCAGATCATCGACGCCTGAGCCCGACCGAGGCGCGCGGCGCCATGCGCCATTCGCGCAACGCGAGGTCTGGCCTGGTCGATCGCGATCCACGCGGATCCTCGCAAAGCCGCGCAGGCCGCCAGGATCACCCAGCGATTCGCCGTCGTTCGCGGGAATGTACGACGCGGTGAGCTTGGCTCGTACCTTGCGACGAGCGGGGCATGCGCCTCCTTCGCTCGTCGCTCCTCGCCCTCGCCACCACGTTCGCCGTCCTTGCCGCGGGCTGCTCCGCGCAGAGCTCCGGGACCGACGAGGCGACGCCGGGCGCAGAGCAAGACGTGACCGCCGACGCCGCGACGTTGAAGCTCGCGTCCGACCTCACGACCGGCATCACTGGCGAGGCGACCGCCGGTAAGGGCCTTCGCGTGGAGTATGCGCTCGAGCGCCTGCCGCAGTGTCGAGGCAATGTGGGCGGCGGCGGCCCGGGCTGGAGCGTCACGGGCTTCTACAGCGAGAACGGCGGCGCCGCGAAGACGTTCGAGGTCAGTGCGCTCACGCCCGACGGCAAGGACCGCGTCTCCAAGGCCGCGCGCATCGTTCCCTCGCAAGGCGGTGACGTCGCGATCTGGTTCCAGATCGCGAGCGCGTTCGGCTGCTCCCAGTTCGACTCGCAGTTCGGACAGAACTTCCACGTGCCCGTGAAGGGCGCGGTGCCCGTCGCGGGCGCGAGCATCGCGTTCGCCAAGGACGGCACGCCTACCCAGACCGGCGAGCTCAAGGCCGGCGGCAAGGTGAAGATCACGTACGAGCAGGACCGCCTTCCCGCGTGCCGTCGCACGGAGCGCGGCAATCCCGTGTGGACCATCACGGGCTTCGCTCAGGTCGACCGCGAGGCGGCGCACACCTTCGACACCGCGCGCCCAGAGGGCTCGGACCGCCAGGAGATCGAGGCGCTCGTCGACCTGCCGCACGCGGGCGAGCTGTCGCTCTGGTTCCAGGTCACGAGCCTGGGCGGATGCATGCAGTACGACTCGAAGTCTGGCCAGAACTACAGGTTCAGCATCGCCGACTGAGCGCGGGACGCCCGCTCACGCGGGGAGCGAGTCGCGCCAGCGCGGGACCATGTCTCGGCGCACGACGTCGTATTCCTCGGGCGTGTCGCACTCCATGCAGCGCGTGTCGTCGTCGAAGACGACCGCGTCGAGCGCGCCCATCGTCAGGAGGCGCTGCGTGATGTCCTCGTGCTCGGTGCGGGTCTTCGCCGTCGAGAACTTCATGCACCACGCGGCGGCGCCGAGCCACGTCGAGTGATCGCCAGGCTCGAGGAGGAGCAGGCCGGTCGCCTCGCCCATGCAGGTGAGGTCACGGACCATGGGCGTCTCGAGGAGCCCCTTGCCGTGGAGACGCGGCACGCCGCGCTCGTCACCGAAGACCATCACTTCCTCGTCCGTCTCGCGGAAGCGGCCGCAGACGAGCGTGCGCGAGCGGCCCGGCGGCCCCTTCGCGAGCTCGGCGTAGAGCGACGGATCGTAGACGACGTCCGCGTCCATCAAGACGACGCGCGACTTGCCGTCGAGGATCGCGTGCTCGCTCGTGAAGGCGAGGTGCGTCGAGTGCCCGCTGCCGGACACGTCGCCCGGAAAATCGTTCATGACCCACGTCGCGGGGTGCGCGGCCATGGCGGCGACGTTCGTGCCGAACGTGGCCTTGCTGCCGACGATGTAGATCTCGCGCGCGCCGTGCGCCGCAAGCGCGCGGAGGTGCCAGTCGAGGAACGTGAGGTTGCCCGAGTCGTCGAGCGGGAGGAGAGGCTTCGGGATCTGCGCGCCTGTACCGGCGACGCCGGCGATGCGCTTGCCCATGCCGGCGGCCAGGATGATGGCCTTGTCGATCGTTCCCGCGCTCATGAGTGTCCTCGCCGGCCGAGCACGCGCCAGATGGTGACGCGCGCAGTGGTGAACATGACGATCCCGTATGCCAGGCCGATGAGCTCCACCTCGAGCACGCGGTCGAGGAGGATGCCCAGCGAGATCATTCCGAGGACGTTGTCCCAGGAGATGAAGCCGATCAGCCTGGTGAGGAAGCGAACCCCCTTCGTGTGCGAGCGGGCGACCACCGTGCCCACGGCGTCGCCGCCAGGGTAGTGGGGCTCGTAGAGGCGCACCTGCCAGCGATCGAACCAGATGCCGAAGCGGGTGATCCACCTGGCGGTGCCGGCGCGAACGAGCTCGTGCTTCTGGTCGAGCTCCTCGCCGATGGCGTCGCGGCCGTCCTTCAGCGCGGAGCCGATGCGTCGCTTGTAGAAGTCGTAGGCGTGGCCGGACATCGCGCCGGCGGCGAGGATGACCATGCCGAGCAGGACGAAGAGCTGCACGGGCGTATCGGGATGGGCGCGGTGCAGGTGGATGTTCATCCCGATGCAGACAGCGATGTACGCGACCGCGTCACCCAGCTCGTCGAGCGTGCGGCCGCGCGGCGACGAGAGCTTCTTCGCGCGCGCGAGGACGCCGTCGTAGCAATCGAGGATCATCCGGATCTCGAGCAGGACGAACGACACGACCATCGCAGTACGCGTCGTGCTGACCGCCATGACGGCGGCACCGAGGATGCCCGTGGCCGTGTGCAGGTACGTGATGTGATCGGGACGGAGCGGCAGACCGCCGGCGATGCGGAGGAGTGCGCGCGCCGCGGGGTAGCGGTAGTAGCGATTCAGCGGATCATCGAGATGCTCGGCGAGGGCGCGGCGCTCCTCGAGCGATGCGCTCGAGGAGCTCGAAGTGCCCGAGACGGGGCCGCCGCCGCGCTCTTCCGCGCGATCCATCACGTCCTCGAGGTCCACGTCAGCGGAGTGCTGCATCGACGACGGATTCGTTGAACCGCACGTTCATCAGGCCGATGCGCCCTTGTCGTCGGCGAGGACCTTGCGGATGCGGCCGGCGACCTCGCGCGGGGTCACCTTCGGGCGGGGGAGGTCGTCCGGTACGCCGTGGCGCGTCTTCAGGGAGATGAAGCGAAGCCCGGGGCGGCGATCGCGAAGCGCGGCTTCGAGGTCCTCCGCCTTCTCGACCTTCGACACGTCGGAGTAGCCGCAGCTGCGTGCGACGCCGGCGAGATCCATCGAGTGGGAGACGGTCGATTGACCGCCCGTCGACTCGTGAGCCTCGTTGTCGAGGAGGATGTGGACGAGGTTCTTCGGCTGCTCGTACGCGAGCGTCGCGAGCGCGCCGAGGCGCATGAGCATCGCGCCGTCGCCGTCGAGGACGACCACGCGGCGATCGGGGCGGGCCCACGCGAGGCCGAGACCGATGCTCGACGCGCAGCCCATCGAGCCGACGACGTAGAGCTGGTTGTGACGGTCATCGCACGCGTAGAGCTCGCGGCCGGTGAAGCCGGTCGTCGCGATGACGATGTCGCTCGGCTCCACCGCGCGCTGGACGGCGCGTAGCGCCTCCTCGCGGGAGGGACGCGCGGCCTTGTCGGTCGAGGCGGTGGCGACCGGCGTGGTCGCCGCCGGGGCAGCCGCGACCGCACCGGCTGCAGGCTGACGGACGACGGGCTTCGTCGCGAGCTTGTGCGGCGCGACGCTGTCCTTCTTCATCACGAGACAGAAGGGGAGGCCCGTCTTCGTCATGTGCGAGACGGCCTTCTCGATCGCCGGGGCGATCTCGGAGGCCTCCTGCGGGAAGAACGCCCAGGCGACGTTCATCGTGTCGAGCATCTGCGTCGTGATCGCGCCCATCAGCTCGTGCTGGGGCTCGTCGTGCGGGCCGCCGGGCTCGCCGCGCAGCGTGACGATCATCAGCACGGGGATGCGGAAGACCGCGTTCAGCGAGGTGAGGGGGCTCACCGCGTTGCCGAGGCCGGAGTTCTGCATCATCACGATCGCGCGCTTGCCACCGAGCTCGGCGCCGGTCGCGATGGCGACGGCGTCACCCTCGTTCGTCGCGCCGATGTACGTGAGGTCGGGCGCGTCGATGACGAAGTTGATGAACGGCTTCACGTACGAGCAGGGGACGCCCGTGTAGAGGGAGAAGCCAGCGAGCTTCGCCGTGTCGCAGAAGGCCTTCGCTTCGATCATTGGAAGGAGCTCCCCTGGAGGACGTCGCCCAGCGTGTCGACGTCGAGCCAGCCGCCACGCGTGTAGACGACCTTCACCTCGCGACCCTCGCGAACGATGCGGCGGAGGAGATCGGGGACCGACGCGGTGGCGAGCTCCTTCTCGGAGAGCGTGCCGAGGAGCTCGCGAACGGCCTTGGCGCCGTTGCTGGACATCTTGAGCAGGCCCGTCCACTCGCCGGTGATGCCGGCGGCGGTGGAGTCCGCCACGATGTCCTTCAGGAGGACCTTCGCGAGGAGCGTCTTCCTCGAGTGGGGCTCCGAGCATGCGGCCCAGTCGGCCTTGCGCGCGACCTTCGCCGGCGAGATGTCGGCGGCCATCGAGTCGACGGCGACGACGAAGTCGCCCTCGGTCTCGAGGAGCTCGTCGAGGACGTAGCGCTTGAAGAGCACGTCACCGTACGAAACGATGCACGGGCCGTCGAGCGACGCCTTCGCGCATGCGAGCGAGGCGAGCTCGCCGGTGCTCGCGTAGCTGTCGTTGTCGACGAACGTCGCGCCCTGCACGTCGACCGCGCTCTTCGCGAAGCCGCGGACGACGACGAGCTCGCGCACGTTGGCCGAGCGGTAGGCGTCGAGGATGTGCTCGAGGATCGGCTTTCCCGCGATGGGGACCATCGCCTTCGGGCGGTCCTTCGTGAGCTCGCCGAGCTCGTCGCCGCGGCCGGCGGCGAGGACGATGCCGCGGGCGACCGGGCCGCCCTTCGGGAGGTACGCCTTCTCGGCCTGCTCGAGCTCGCTCTCGCCCTGGAGGCGGAACACCTCGGCGAGGGGAGCGACCTTCTCCTCGACGCCGATGAGGGTCTGCGACGTGTAGATCTGCTTCGCGGCGGCCTGCATGGCCGTGAGCGCCGAGCGCATCAGGTGGTTCGCCCAGATGACGATCTTGAAGCCCGCCTCGCGGAAGACCTCGGTCGGCGTCGTGTAGTACTTGGTCGGGACGATCACGAGCGGGAGGCGGTCACCCCACTCCTTCTTGAACTGGAGGATCTCGTCCGGGTGACGCTCGCGCGAGTGGATGAGGACGGCGTCGGCGCCGGCCTTGCGATAGGCCTCGCCGCGCTTGAGCGCCTCCACCATGCCGTGACCTGCGATGAGGGCCTCGACGCGGGCGACGACCACGAAGGCATCGTCACGCTGGGCCTCCTTGGCCGCGCGGATCTTGCCGGCGAACTCCTCCATGTCCGCGAGCGGCTGGGCCGTCGAGCGGAGGAAGCTGTTCGTCTTCGGGAAGATCTTGTCCTCCATGCAGACGCCGGCGACGCCGCGCTGCTCCAGCTTCATGACGAGCCGGCGCGCGGAGTTGAAGTTGCCGTAGCCCGTGTCGCCGTCGAGGAGGATGGGGACGGACGTAGCGTCCGCCATGAACTCGACGACCTCGAGGACCTGCGTCCAGCTCGCCTCGTTGTTGTCGCGAACGCCGAGCGCCGCGGAGATCGAGAGGCCGCTGCCCCAGATGCCCTCGAAGCCTGCCTCCTCCGCGATCTTCGCGGAGAGACCGTTGTGCGCCTCCATGAGGAAGGAGAGGCTCGGTGCTCCGAGCATCGCCTTCAGGCGGGTGGTCTTCTTGGTCGTCGCGGGCTTCGAGAGTGGTTGAACCATTGAATCACCTAGAAGCAAGGCTCGAACCAGGAGAAAGCACCGGTTCCCACCCTGCCGTTCGCGTGTGCACGTTGCATGGAAAGGGGCGTGCGTCACGCGGTTTATGCGTGTTTTTGGCTCAGTTTACCCCGCGCGCTCCGGCTCTCGACCGAGCGCGACCAGGTGCGCGGTCTTCGCGGGCGGGTGCGAATCCCGCTTCGCTCCCGCGGTCTCAGCGTTCGGGGCGCGGATCGCGATACGGCCCGTTGCCCGTAGGCTCGAGCGCGCCGGCCTCGATCCGAACGTCGGCGACCGCGTGACCCGCGCGCTCGGCCATCGCCGCGGAGAGGGCCGCCGCGAGCCCGTCCTTCGCCGCGTGCGTCGATGCGAGGCGAGCCGCGAGCTCCTGCGGGACGACGAGGACCACGCGATGGGCGTGCGTCGTTCCGTGCGAGCCCTCCCAGGTCAGCACGTCGTGCTCGACGAGCGCTGACCCCGACTCGAGCGCCTCGCGTGCGAGCGCGTCTCCGAGGGGACCGAGCACCTCCAGCGCCCGCAGGCGCAAGAGCTCGTCGGCGGCGCGCGGCGCGCTCACGGCCTCACGCGCGCCTTGCCGGTCGCGCGGGCGGGCCGGTCATCGCGCCGCTGCCCGGCTCCTCTTCCACGGTGCGCTCGCCCACGACCTCGGCGGGCTTGTCGTCGGCGACGCGGACGTTCGCGCCCATCGCTGCCGCCACCGCGGCCGCCTGCGAGTCACCGAACGGCTTCGCCAGATCGAAGATCACCTTGGTCGTCGCGCCCGAGAGGTTCTGGAGCGCCTCGAGCCGACGCAGCTCCATCCCGCCCGGCGACGAGTGGAGGATGCGCGCCGCCTCCGCGAAGTTCTTCGCGCTCTCGAGGTCGGCCTGGCTCTTGATGATCACGTACTGGCGGTCGCGCTCGGCGATCGCCTTGCGGGCGATGACCTCCTGCATCTGCTGCGGGAGCTGGATGTCCTGGAGCGCGATGAGCTCGACATGCAGGCCCCACTGCGCGACGAACTGCTCGACGGCCGCCCGCACCTTCGCGGCGACCTCTTCACGGTGCGAGAGGAGGTCGTCGAGCTTCGTCTCGCCGACGACGTCGCGGAGCACGACCTTCGCTCGATCGCGGACGGCGTTCTCGTAGTCCTGCACGTTGAGCGTCGCGCGCTCGACGTCGACCACCTTGAAGTAGATGACGGCGTCGATCCATGCCGTGACGTTGTCGGCGGTGATGACCGCCTGCTGCGGCAGGTCGCGGTTGCGAACACGCGTGTCGATCTTCACGAGGCGCTGCACGCCCGGGATGACGATGTTGAGCCCAGGCGCAGCGAGGCCGGTGAACTTGCCGAGGGTGAACTTGAGGCCCGTCTCCCACTGGTTCACCTGGCGGACGGACCTCATCGCCGTGATGGCCGCGACCAGGAGCACGATCGTGAGCGCGGCGAAGGAGGCAGGGTCCATGGGGCGGAGTCTACCCCCCGGGCCCGAGGAAGCGCGTGCCGCGGTTGGTCGCACCGATTGCGTGGCCGCTGCCCATTCCCGCTCCCCGGCGGTGTGGTAGAAGAGCGCCCGAAAGCTCGAAAGGATTTCCCAAAATGCCCACCCGCAAGAAGATCGGACTGATTGGCGCTGGCAACATCGGCGGCGAGCTCGCGCGCCTCTGCGCGAACGCGCAGCTCGGCGACGTGTACCTGTTCGACATCGCCGCGAAGGAGAACTTCGCCAAGGGCAAGGCGCTCGACCTCGAGCAGAACAGCGCCATCCTCGGCTACGACTCGGCCGTCAAGGGCACGTCGAGCTGGGCAGACCTCGAGGGCGCCGACGTCCTCATCGTCACCGCCGGCATCCCGCGCAAGCCGGGCCAGTCGCGCGACGACCTCGTCGCGACGAACCTCCCGATCATCCGCGACGTCGCGAACAACGCGAAGAAGCACTGCCCGAACGCGTTCGTCATCGTCATCTCGAACCCGCTCGACGCGATGGTCTACGAGTACAAGCGCGTGACCGGCTGCGCGAAGGGCATGGTCGCGGGCATGGCCGGCGTCCTCGACTCCGCGCGGTTCCAGCTCTTCCTCGCTCGCGAGGCCGGCGTGAGCGTCAAGGACGTCCGCGCGATGGTCCTCGGCGGCCACGGCGACGACATGGTCCCGGTCCTCTCGATGACGACCATCAACGGCGTGCCCGCGAGCACCCTGATCGCGAAGGACAAGATCCAGTCGATCATCGAGCGGACCCGCAAGGGCGGCGGCGAGATCGTCACGCTCATGGGCACGAGCGCCTACTACGCGCCCGCGAGCGCCGCGGTCGCGATGGCCGAGGCCTACCTCCTCGACCAGAAGCGCCTGCTGCCGTGCGCGGCCTATCTCGACGGCGAGTACGGCTACAAGGACCTCTTCATGGGCGTCCCGTGCATCGTCGGCGGCAAGGGCGTCGAGCGCATCCTCGAGATCCCGCTCACGGACGAGGAGAAGGGCATGCTCACCAAGAGCGCCGCGAGCGTTCAGGGCATCGTCGACGTCGTCAAGAAGAGCTGATCGCTCGAACGGTGAGGTCTCGGTGCCGACGCGGCACCGAGCCCCCGTTCTCGTCCCGTCACCACGAGAACGAGAGGATGTAGAAGCGGAGCTCGGCGCCTAGCGCGCACACGGATCGGTGGGGCGCTCGTTCCCTCTCGCACCAGCCCTCGGGTCTCGAGGCCCATACCAAGGAACGTGCCCGAGAGATGTCCGCCGAGGCCGACGGGCGGTCGACACTCTTCGAGGCGCGGCGACGACGCATCACGCACAGGATAGTCGAGGTCGATGTCCGCGCGCTCGATCACGAGGTTCTTCAACGTCGAAGAACGCGTTCTTCAACGTTGAAGAACGGTCTCCCGCGCGCCGTTCAGCATTGATTTTCGACCAAGCGAATCACGTCGCCTTGGTAGAAGACGGCTACTTCCCCGTCACACACGGCCACGGTCCTCATCATCTTCGCGGGGAGTGGCTTCGCCATCCAGGTCGCGGTTCCTCGCAGGAGCACGGGGGGCAACCCCACGATCTCGAGTGACGCGACGACCTGGTGCGGCTCGAGGAGAAGCGCGATCGAGAAGCTCACACCCTCCGAAGCCGCGCGATCGATGCCCTGCCGGAGAGAGTCTCCCATGTCGAAAGGGTGATCGGGGTCGGCGGGGTACGCCATGACCGCGAGCGCCATGGTCGCGGCGTCACTGACAGCCACCGCGAGGAACACCTCTTCCTTCGCGATGCGCTGCAGATCGGGATGGGTGCGCGCGATGGCATGAAATCGTCTTTGTGCTTCGAGGGCGAGCTCCCGCAGCCTGGTTCGTTTCGGCTCGCTTGCAGGTCGTGCACGACGCTGCCGGCGATTCACGGCGTCCTCATGGCGCGCTCCTGACGGCCTTGGCGTCGCCGGGGGCGCCGTCGGTGCCGTCCAGTCCCGCGTGGCTGGCGGGGGCTGTGGTCTGGGCGGCGTCGCCGCCGAGGCCTTTGAGGCCCGCCG
>Ga0105047_10006072_pt1 | contig 20569 bp, 15 predicted proteins | sample MAT04_FD_78384 | JGI IMG/M metagenome (GOLD analysis project Ga0105047, IMG submission 78384) | Freshwater microbial communities from Lake Fryxell liftoff mats and glacier meltwater in Antarctica - MAT-04 (megahit assembly) | ecosystem: Environmental > Aquatic > Freshwater > Ice > Liftoff...
AAACAAAGTGAAATATATAACTACATAAAAGATCAAGTTCAATTAAAAGGATATCCACCTTCAGTAAGAGAAATATGTGAGGCTGTAGGATTAAAGTCTACCTCAACTGTTCATGGTCATTTAGAAAGACTAGAGAAAAAAGGATATATTCGTAGGGACCCTACCAAGCCTCGGGCAATTGAATTATTAAAGGATTGTGTCATAAGAAAAGAATTAATTGATATCCCTATTATAGGAAAAATTACAGCTGGAATACCAATTTTAGCAGTTGAAAATATTGAAGACACCTTTACTATCCCATTAAATTTCACTAAAACAAATAATGAATTATTCATGCTTAAAGTGTCTGGTAGCAGCATGATTGAAGCCGGAATATTAGATGGAGACCTAGCTATAATCGAGAAAATCAATACCGCTAAAAATGGCGACATAGTAGTAGCTCTCATTGATAATGAAGCAACTATAAAAAGATTTTTTAAGGAAAAAGGCCATATAAGACTTCAACCTGAAAATTCATCTATGTCCCCTATCATAATTGAGGGCTGTGCAATCCTAGGCATACTTGTTGGTATTTACAGAAAGTATTAGAGTTTCACTTTTAAATATTTGTGATATAACAAAAACCTGAAATGATTAAATCATTTGCAGGTTTTTGTTTTTCTACTCCTGTACTTATAAACTATTTTAGGGATTTTTGGTACTCTTATAATCTATAACTTTTTATCCTAGATAACACTTGAAAGTGCTATTAGTATTCCAATCTTAGCATGATCAAAGGTTAATCCACCCTGTAAATATGCTATATAAGGCTCTCTAATTGGTGCATCTGCAGATAACTCTATAGATGAGCCCTGAATAAATGCCCCTGCTGCCATTATAACCTTATCCGCATATCCTGGCATATCCCAAGGTTCACATTGAACAAAAGAATCAATAGGAGATCCCACTTGTATGCCTCTACAGAAATTAATCACTTTTTCCTTATTATTGAATTTAATTGCCTGTATTATATCACTTCTTTTATCAGTATACTTAGGAAGAACTTCAAATCCTGCAAGTTCCATAATTCTCGCGCAAAAAATAGCACCCTTCAATGCTTCCATAGCCACATGTGGTGCTAAGAATAGTCCTTGATATAAGGATCGCATAACTCCAAAAGTAGAACCACACTCCCCTCCTATGCCAGGAGTTGTTAGTCTATAAGATGCTTGCACTACATATTCCTCTTTACCTGCAATATACCCTCCTGTAGGTGCAATTCCGCCACCAATATTTTTTATTAATGAACCAGCAACTAAATCTGCACCTACATCCGTTGGCTCCTGCACATCAATAAATTCACCATAACAATTATCCACAAAGCAAATTACCTTTGGATTTATAGCCTTTGCAGCTTTTATAATCTCTTCTATTTCACAAATTAATAATGCTTTTCTCCAGCCATATCCAGTAGATCTTTGAATATGAACTAACTTTATTGACTTATCTTCTAGCATAGTCTTCTTCATTAGGTCAATATCAACTTTAGAGCTATGGTTTAATTCTAATTGCTTATATTTTACACCATAATCTTTTAATGAGCCTATATCTTCTGTAACGTTTATACCTATTATATTAAGCAGTGTATCGTAAGGCGTTCCACATACAGACATCATGGTATCATTGGGTCTTAAATTACCAAACAAGGCTGCCCCAATTGCATGTGTTCCATTTACAAAATGTGGTCTAACTAGTGCACTCTCACAATTAAAAATTCTTGCATATACTTTATCTAATGAATCGCGTCCAATATCGCCATATCCATACCCAGAGGAATTTGTAAAATGAGATTCGCTAATTCTTTCATCTTGCAATGCAGTCAAAACCTTAAGTTGATTAAACTCTCTTATTTCGTCAAGAATTTCAAACTGCTCTTTTACATCTTGTATTGCTATATCATAGAGTTCTAGGGTTTTTGAGCTTATCTTATACTTTTTTTTAAGGTATTCTTTTGTTATATCTATCATGCTACCGGGTCTCCTTTTGTCATCAATTTATTATGTATACATATAAAATTATACTGAATGCAACCGAAATAGAATGGGCTGTCAGCCTATCTATTTATTTCAACCGCTTATTAATAGTACCATATATAATTCTGAATGTAACTAAAGAGTTGGTTATAGACTAAATCTCCACATTCGCAAAATGTAAATAATCCTTATTTAGCAGTATTCTACGATTCAAGCTATATTTTCACCATTCATTTTAATGATGTCACTAATATTGGTACATATTTATCACCAAAATCTTTTTTCGCTATATTTGTATATTTCATAATGAATTCGGTCTTAGCATCGGTATACCCATCTCTATTACCCAAAGTTCTTCTAATGACATTTTAGACAATCCTTTTCCCATAATAACCTCCAAAACAAAATATAAATTTTTATAGCAGTCTTTGGCAATCAAATTTTATCAAGCTATATAAACAAAAACGCTATGATAAAATCATAGCGTTTTTGTTTATATGAAAATATACTAAAATCACACAGAAGTTAAAATTTTAGAAGGCGCTTTATGCTTTAAGCTATTAAGGTAAAGGGTTTTCTTCTGAAATATCGTTAAACTCAATTGGTTTAAATGGAGTAATGGTAGAAATAGCATGTTTGTATACCATCATTTGTTTTCCGTCACAATTTAAAATTACTGTAAAACTATCAAACCCTGTTACATTGCCCTTTAACTGAAAGCCATTTGTCAAATATAAAGTAACTGGTATTCTATTTTTCCTTGCTCCGTTCAAAACTATATCTTGTAAATTATTAGTAGATTTATTCATAGATGCACCTCCACAATATGTATTTTAAGAATATTCTATAAACATCCTGAAAATCCTTCTGATTTTATAAAAATATAATTAATATAATTTTTTCATAGAATGTAGCTGGCTTACAATATACTCTACAATCTCTTCATCACTGTTGAAATCATCTTTATTAATCCAATTCACTCTTGGGTCTTTTCTAAACCAAGTAAGCTGCCTTTTAGCGTAATTTCTACTTCCTTGTTTAATCATTTCTATAGCCTCATTTAATGATATTTCATGATTTAAATAGTAGAGTATCTCTTTATAGCCTATACCCTTCATTGACTGCATATCTGCATTATAGCCCATTTCTTTTAATTTTATAACTTCATTAATTAAATTGTTTTTCATCATCGTGTCTACACGGGCGTTTATTCTACTATATAATTTTTGTCTATCCATATTTAGCACAAAATAGTATACATTATAAGGAATATCTAAAATGTTTTGTTCTGATGCAAAATTACTCATGGGTTTACCACTTACTTTATACACTTCTAAAGCTCTAATAACTCTTTTTAAATCATTAGGATATAGTTTATTATAGGATTTTTCATCAATATCTTTTAGCAAGCTATGAACATATTCTTTACCTTGCGTATCAGCTAGTTTCGTAAGGTCGTCTCTATATTGTTCATCTTTATGTGTATGTGCAAAACTATAGTTATATATTAGTGAATTTATGTAAAATCCAGTCCCACCAACTAGCATTGGGAGTTTATTTTTATTAGATATTTCTTCAATAGCACTTTCAGCCCTTTCTTTAAATTCAGCAACACTAAAAGCTTCACTAGGCTCTATTATGTCTATTAGATGATGAAGCACGCCCCCCATCTCCTCTTTTGAAATCTTAGCAGAGCCAACATCCATAGACTTGTATATCTGCATTGAATCAGCTGATATAATTTCCCCATTTAGTTTTTGTGCAAGTTTTATAGAAATTTCTGTTTTACCTATAGCTGTGGGGCCTGCTAAAATAAATAAATCTTTCATATTTTCACCTTTTTCTATTGTATTCTTTTAAATCTTTTTTCTAGTTCATTAAGTGTTATTTTTATTATTGTAGGTCTTCCATGTGGACAAGTAAAAGGTTCGTCTATATATCTTAAATCGTTAATTAATTTATTCATTTCTAATTCTGAAAGTTGATTATTTGCTTTTACCGCAGCTTTACATGCCATTGTAGCTATACGGTTATATTTGATCTCTTCAGTTTTACCTGTGCCCATGTTTTTTAAATTGTCTAATATCTCATTAAAGAGATTTTTAATATCTGGTTTACCAAGTATTATGGGAACTTCCCTTATACTTATTGTATTTTCTCCAAATTCAATAATATCAAACCCAGAATTTTTAAATACTGCTTCATTTTCATTATAATACGCGTAATCTTCATGGCTGAGCTCAATTACGGTTGGTGTAAGTAGAATCTGGGATAACACCTCCGAATTTATAATCTCACTTTTATATTTTTCAAATAGTACTTTTTCATGAGCTGCATGTTGGTCAATTAAGTAAAGCTCATTATATGCTTCTCCTAAGATATAGGTTTTATTAAATTGCCCTATAATTCTTAGCTCAGGAAACTTTGAAATCCTAGAATTTCCATCCACTGAGGTTTCTTTACTAGCATCATAAAGAATGTCATTATTCTCCCTAATATTTTTAGTTGCACCTTCAGCTACTAATTCATTAGTAGCTTCCGTATGTGAATAACTTTTACCTATTTGACCATTAGAATTTGCATAACGTAATTCCATAGAATTATCTGTTTCATTGTTTAATTTCTTATAATGAAAATCTAAGGGAATTTGGACACTTTTTTCTAAGTCTTCTTTAACTTTTTCATCTATCACTATTTTATTAAAATCATAAATATCTTTTTTTAGTGTATTTTTTTCAATATCGGAACCACTATAATTCTCATTACCTTCTTCTTCTTTAGTAAAATCGCCTCTTAAACTATCACCAATTGCTGTATGCACTGCACCAAAAACAAACTTAAATATATCCTTATCCTGTTGAAATTTAATTTCAGTTTTTTGAGGGTGGACATTTACATCTATAAACTCAGGAAAAATGTCTAGATATATTACGAAAAAAGGAAATTTATTTATAGTTAAAAAAGATTTAAATGCATTTTCTACTGCTGCTGTAATTAGACTACTTTTAACATACCTTTTATTAACAAAAATACTTTGTCTATTTCGACTTCCTCTACTTATTCCTGCATTACCAATATATCCGTGAACAGACATTATATCATTGTACTTTTCAAAACTTGTAATGTTATCTACAACCTCTTTACCATATACATATCTAATAGTATCGCAAAGATTTGTAGAACTATAAGTTGATAGAACCTTTTTGTCATTATTCAATAGTTTAAAAGAAATCTCATTATTGGCTAGTGCAAGTCTACTCAAAATATCTGATATTAAGGCCGCTTCTCTTTGAGGTGATTTTAAGAACTTTTGTCTTGCTGGTACATTAAAAAACAAATCCATAACTTCTATTGTTGTACCAACATTACATCCTATTTCTTTAACGTATAGTATATCCCCTGAGTTCTTAGATATTTCTTTACCAACTGTGGATTCTTTAGTTCTACTACTTAGTAACGTCCGAGATACTGAAGCTATACTTGGTAATGCTTCCCCCCTAAAACCTAGTGTGTGGATATTATAGATATCCTCAACATGTTTTATTTTACTGGTAGCATGTGGCAAAAAAGCCTTTTCTATATCATCTATATGTATTCCAGAGCCATCATCAATTACTTTTATATTTTTTTGACCACCATCAAAAATTTCTACGATAATGTTTTTAGCACCTGCATCTATGCTATTTTCCACTAACTCCTTTACTACTGATGAAGGTCTTTCTACCACCTCACCTGCAGCAATTTTATTGGATGTTTCAACCTCTAGTATATTGATTCTCATAATAAATCACATCCTTTGCTATTTCTATAGCAATCTCGATACTTATATAGTAACTTCGCCCTTCCTATAGCAACTTAGCCCTTTTAACTAGGTCATATAACTTATTAAACCCGTCCATAGGTGTAAGATTAAGGATATTTATATCTTTAATTTCCTTTAACATATTATCCTTTTCTATGTCTGTAAAATTAATTTGAATGACTTCGTCTTCTACTATGGTAGCATCATAAGAACTTGCTACCTCCTTGATAGCGGTATTATCATTATTCTTTTTATAACTTGTGTCATTTTTTTCTATAGTTTTATGGTTGTGTTTATCAAAATTATTTTTATTTGAAGTTTGCTCATGGATTAAGTCAATTTCTGTAGTATTATTAAAATTCTCTAGTACCTCTAAAATTTCATTAGCTCTGCTTATTACTTCTTTTGGAAGACCTGCCAGCTTCGCAACTTCAATTCCATAAGATTTATCAGCCCCACCAGGTATGATTTTTCTTATGAATACAATTTCATTATCAATTTTTTTTACAGCCACTGAATAATTTTTAACACCCTGAATCATACCCTCAAGTTTTGTTAGCTCATGATAATGAGTGGCAAATAAGGTTTTACTCCTTAAATTTGAATTCTTGCAAATATACTCAATTACTGACCAAGCAATGCTTAATCCATCATAAGTACTTGTACCTCTACCTACCTCATCAAGTAAAACTAAACTTTTGTTAGTTGCATTTTGTAATATATTAGACACTTCCCACATCTCTACCATAAAGGTACTTTTGCCAGCAGCAAGATCATCTGAAGCTCCTATTCTGGTAAATATTTTATCACAAATAGATATATCTGCAGACGTACAAGGAACAAAGCTACCTATTTGAGCCATAATAGTTATTAAAGCAACTTGACGCATATAGGTGGATTTACCAGCCATATTAGGTCCTGTTATTAATAATAGTTGATTATCTATTGTATCCATATATGTATCATTTTCAATGAAAGTATTTGGTGGCATCATCTTCTCAACTACAGGATGCCTACCACCTTTAATATTAAAGATGCTCTTTGTATTTATTTCAGGTCTCGCATAATTATTTTCAATAGCAATTGTGCTTAAAGAACTTAAACAATCAATTTCTGATATTAGTTTTGCGGTATTTTTCATTCTTTCTACGTGTTTTTCAATATCCTCTCGTATACCAATGAATACATCATATTCAATATTCACCAATTTTTCTTCTGCCCCTAAAATCTTTTCTTCCATTTCCTTAAGTTCCGGTGTAATATATCTTTCTGCATTAGAAAGTGTTTGTTTTCTTATATACCTACCCTCAGGTATTAACCCAATGTTCGCTTTGGTTATTTCTATATAATAACCAAAAACTCTGTTATATCCTACTTTTAAGGACCTTATACCTGTTATTCCCTTCTCATCATTTTCTAAAGTAGCAATCCATTCTTTTCCGTGAGCCTTAGCACGTCTTAACTCATCTATTTCACTATTTAAGCCTGCTTTAATAATGTTTCCTTCTTTAATAGAAATAGCTGGACTTTCGATAATAGACTTATCTAAGGTATCATATATATCTTTTAAGTCATCCAATTCTAAATATATTCTTTTCATTAATCTGCTATTTAATTGGGCTAAAATGGATTTAAGTTTTGGTATCTTTTCTATAGAATTTTTAAGAGATATTAATTCCTTTGCATTAACATTTTTCGAAGAAATTTTCCCTACAAGTCTTTCTATATCATATATATCCGTAAGCACATCTTTTAAATCTTCGTGATCGGATATATTATTTTTCAGTTCTTCTACAGCCTCTAATCTTTCTTCTATCAAACCTTTATTTATCAGTGGTTGATCTAACCATTTACGGAGTCTTCTAGCTCCCATAGCAGTATTAGTTCTATCTAATACCCAAAGCAAAGAACCTTTCTTAGTTTTATCTCTTAAAGTTTCCGTAAGTTCCAAGTTTCTCCTAGAATTTGCATCCAAACTTACATAATCTAAAACATCATAATATTCTATAGTATCTATGTGAGAAAGCGAATTCTTTTGAGTGTCTATAATATAACTAAGTAGTCCTGATATACTCCTAAGTAAAGTTTGGGACAATGTGTTCTCTATATAATTATGAAACTGATTTTTTATTAAAGTATCATCTTTCATAATAAAAAAATCATTTTGGTAAGATGAATAAGACACATTAAATTTTTCTTTTATAGTGCTCATCATCTCGCCAGATATATCTTCTGATACTATAATTTCTTTTGGACTAAATTTTGAAATTTCATCTAATATGTTAACGAGATCGAGTTTAGTATCTGTGCAACTAAATTCACCAGTTGATACATCACAAAAACACAATCCACAAAAATTATCTTTTTTATCTACGTAAATGCTCATAACATAATTATTTTTACTTTCTTCTAAAAAGCCAGAATCAGTGTAAGTGCCTGGCGTAATTATTTTAATAATATCCCTTTTAACTATGCCCTTTGCTAGTGCCGGGTCTTCTACTTGTTCACATATAGCAACCTTATATCCTTTTGCAATTAGCCTACCTACATATGTGTTTGCTGCATGGTAAGGAATACCACACATAGGTGCTCTTTTTTCTAGTCCACAGTCACGTCCTGTAAGCACCAGTTCTAATTCTTTTGCAGCAAGCTGCGCATCCGTGAAAAACATTTCATAAAAGTCCCCTAGTCTAAAAAACAATATACAGTCCTCGCAGGTTTCTTTTATTTCAAAATATTGTATCATCATTGGAGTTAATGCCAATTGTAATACCCCCTTGCTTGTCCTTGCACCTTATATTTCTTCACCATTTAGTGAGAAAGAGCGCGCATTAGTTATTTGTACTGATACTAGTTCTCCAATGGCTTTATAATTACCTTCAAAGTTAATTAATTTTCCAGTTCTAGTTCTACCAGTTAATTTGGTTTTATCATTTTTACTATAACCTTCAACTAGCACTTCTACGATTTTCCCTACATATTCCCTGTTTTTTTCTTTTGCTGTTCTATTAACAACTTCTATTAATCTATTAAATCTTTCATGCTTGATTTTTTCTGATATTTGGTCTAACATTTCGTCTGCAGGAGTTCCTTTTCTTTTAGAATAAATGTACATAAATGCTAAATCAAATTTCACCTCTTCCATAAGGCTTAATGTCTCAGCAAAATCTTCCTCTGTTTCTCCTGGAAATCCAACTATAATATCAGTACTTAATCCAACATTAGGTAATATATTTTTTATATTTTTAACCAATTCTAAATATTGCTTTCTATCATAGTGCCTATTCATTTTATCTAGAAGATTAGTAGAACCTGATTGTACTGGCAAATGAACTTGTTCACAAACTTTATCACATTCAGCTATTACTTCTATTACCTCAATAGATAAATCCTTTGGGTGAGATGTCATAAATCTTATTCTTTCTAAATCATCAATATCATTAACTCTTCTTAGTAATTGTGCAAAATTAATTTCTGGAACTAGACCCTTACCATAAGAATTAACGTTTTGACCAAGTAAAGTTATTTCTTTGTATCCCTCTGCGACCATAGCTTTTATTTCACGCATGATATCTTCTGGTTTTCTACTTCTCTCTCTTCCTCTTACATAAGGCACTATGCAATAAGTACAAAAATTATTGCAACCATACATAATAGTAACAAATCCTTTAATACTACTTTCCCTATCTATAGGAGTTCCTTCTATGATGTCTTCTTCTTTATCCCAAATTTCCACAATTGGCGTTTCACCGCATTGTATTCTTTTTAAATACTCAGGAAATTTATACGCATTATGTGTCCCAATGATAATATCTACAAATGGAAATTTAGTGATTATATGTTTTGCCATACCTTCTTGCTGCATCATACATCCAGTCACTGCTATTATAAGGTTTGGATTCTGCTTTTTCATATTCTTTAAAGCTCCTATATTTCCATCAACCTTTTGTTCGGCATTCTCTCTAACACAACATGTATTGAATATAATTATGTCAGCTGTTTCCTTATCCAGAGTTTTTTTATATCCCAGTGGTATTAACATACCGGATAATTTTTCTGAATCTTCTTCATTCATCTGACAACCCCATGTTTCTATATAATATTTAAGTATTTCATTCATTAGTGCATTCTCCTTTACAAAAAAATATCTATTTATCTATTATATATAATTTGATGGGTTTTTTAAAGTCATTTCTACTAATTCAATATATTTAATCGTTAAATTAATTTACTTGAAATAAATGTTTTTAAAAAAATTATAATATTTATAGTTAATGTTGCATTATAATACTTAGAAAAGCTATATTTATTTACCTTTTTCTATATGTCTCGAATTTCACTCTTTAGTTTTTACATCAAAAAATTTTTTTTGGGTAATATACCTAAAAGGAGTGATTTCATATGTATGATGCAAAAAAAGATAGTAATTTAAGAGATAAACAACTCCAATATGATTGTGTAGGTGATAGAAATTATTTTTATATGTGTGACCATAGCAATGTGGTAAATATAAAAGTACCTTATTTGCCTGTAGAAATTATTATAAGAGAATTTAAGTAGTTTTTAAATTTAGGATGAGAGTCTTTGGTCCATGGTCATTTAATTCCATATACATTTCCATTCCCATTCTTTATCTTAATAAAGACATTAATGATAACTCTCAACTTTTTTATTCCAATAAAAAAGTTTAAAAGAAGCGTGCAAAATAATAAAGAAGTATCTTAGTTGAGATACTTCTTTATTATTTTGCACGAAAAAATCGAATATAAAGATTAGCGCTCTTCTGCCACCATTTTTAGCGGTTTAGTACTTGATGAATACTATATATTTATATCATATCATAATTATAATATTTGGAGTATCATAGCAATAATCTAATTAAACTGATATAATATTATATGAAGGTAAACGTTTTATAAATTATAATTATACTTTTGGGAGGTATTATTTATGAATAAACCAATACTGTCAGAACATTTCAAAAAAAGAACGCCATCAGACGTTAGACTTGGGCAAATGAAATTTGCCGAGCGTAAAGTTAAACCTGCATTAGTTAATGTAGCAATTGGAAACGTTTCACTTCCAACAAATCCTGCTATGCAGAAAAGAATGTTTTCATTGGATTCACCTGAAAGCCCCTTTGCGAAGGGTGTTGTAAGATATTCAGGTACTGCCGGTGTAGCTGAGGCTCAGGATGCATTTAAAAACATACTCAAGTGCCAAGGTTTTGATACTAGTAAATTATTCGTTCAGGTAACTGATGGCGGATCAACTGGTATGGAACTGTTATTACTAGGTGTTTGTGGAGCTGCTGGCACTGATGATAAACCTCTTATGATGATTGATCCAGCCTATACAAATTATATTTCTTTTGCAGAAAGAATTGGACGTAAAACTGTTACAGTAAAACGTCATTTAGGTGATGATGGAAAGTTCAGCCTTCCAGAGCTGGACAAAATTGAAGAAACCATTAAAGAGCACAATCCTGGAGCACTTCTTGTAATACCTTACGATAATCCTACAGGACAGCTCTACGACTATGCAACTCTTAAAGAGCTTGCTAAAATATGTGTAAAATATAATATGTGGATGATCAGCGATGAAGCTTATCGTGAACTGTATTATGTGGACAGTAACCTTATAAGCATCTGGGGAATTACTGATGCAGATGTACCCGGCATAGAAGGCAGAAGAATAAGCCTCGATACAGCATCAAAGGTATGGAGTGCCTGCGGTTTAAGAATAGGAGCTTTAATCACTGATAATGAAGAGTTCCATACTAAGTCAGTAGCTGAATATACTGCTAACCTTTGTGCCAATGTAATAGGTCAATATATCTTCGGGGCACTGGCTCATGAAAGCAAAGAGCAGATTGATGGATGGTGTAGTGGCCTTCGTGAGTATTACAAAAAGCTCATGTTTAAATTCTATAGCGGTATGAGGGAAATGGACCCTGGTCTGATTGTCTCTAGCCCTGATGCAGCTATATATTCAGTAGTTGACGTTAGAAATGTTGTAAAACCAGGATTTGATTCAATCGCCTTTGTTATGTATTGTGCCCAGGAAGGCTCAGTGGACTATGGCGGAGTGGAAACAACTCTTCTGGTAGCACCTATGAAAGGTTTCTATGACCTTAAATCAGGCGAGTCTAATCCAGGAAGCACTCAGATGCGTATTGCATTTGTAGAAACTCCAGAAAACATGGAAAAAGTTCCTGAGTTATTCGTTAAGCTTCTAAGGAAGTATGAAGCAACACGTTAAATGATTATTAACATATTTCAATTATAAAAACAAACTTAAATTATTAAAGAAGGCAGATAAAATATTATCTGCCTTCTTTAAATTTTAGTCTTTTGCCAAGTATAAAATTCCCGTTTAATTTTAAATCCTAATGAAAGATATAATTTATAAGCAACATCATTTTTACAATCTACCTTAAGTGAAACTTTTGAAAAGTCATTATCAATAGCTCTATTAAGCAAATAACTTAAAAATACTTTCCCATATCCTTCTTTTCTATATTTCTCTATTATTCCAAAATTAACTATGACTGCTCTTTTATCTTCAATAATAATTTGACCATAGCCAATTGGTACATTGTCAAGCTCAATAAATATTGCACCCTTATCCAAGTAATACTCTTGTGCTTCATCATAATATATATCATCTAAATTTATTGGAATTCTATCATCATTCTTAAATATTTCATTTTGTAATAAGCAGCGTTCTTTTTCATCTTTATCCTTTTTCACTATAGAAAAAGTTATATTCTTAGGGACAGTAGTAATAAGATATTCTGTGCATTCTTTTTCTAGTTCCATAAATCCCTTAGACCTCTTAAAACCAAGCTTACTCAAAATTTCTATATTTATTTCATTATCTTCACATTCATAAGTTATTAAACTATTATTTGTAAGTGGGCTAAGTAAAGTTTTATAATAACAAACTAAATTATTAGTTTCTATTACATTTATTGAGTTAATTGAACTATGATGTACATTATGTTTTTCAAACCAAATATAACCTATATATTTATTTTGTTCTAACAATAAATTTACATTTTTTCTTAGAAATAATTTTTGAATTATATTACTATTATCATATTGATCAAAAAAGTTTTTATTTGACAGGTTAAAATTAGTATTGAATTTATTTATTTTTCTAAAATTATTAATATTTTTTAAAGTTAAATTTATTGATTTATACATTTAGCCTTACTCCATTAATTTATTTTTAAATAGATAGATTATTGATAAGATATAATACATTATTAATTATAAATCTATTATCAGTAATTTTACAACAACTTTATTCTAATTTAAGAATATTCTTCTAAAAAAATCAAATAATCATTAAAAAATTTCTCTTGAGTCTCGTTGTATTCTATAATTCTATTAAGTTTATGCAAATATTTTGTTTCAGACCATTTTCTTAGTTTAATATACCTTTTTTGTCCTAACTTCCAAAACTTATTAGGAAAGATTATTAATGCAAACATTATCTCTAAATCTTCCTTGTTTAATTTATTTATAGAATTATATGCCTCAATTAAAATTTTAGCAAAATCAAAATTCCATCCATAATTTTTATTGAACATCAATCTTCTAATAAATTTTCCTAAATCACTTATTTGTAAATCAATCATAATACTATCAAAGTCACTTATAAAGTACTCTTCCTTATTTTTAATAATATTTTGATAATAAAAGCTATTGTGACATATTGTCTTCTCATCATTTGCTATTTTGGATAGTTTATAATATTGAGACTTATTAACCATGTTAATGGCTGATACTCCCCTATTATAAAAAACATCAATATTTTCTAAAAAAAGCACATCAAATTCATTTTTTATTCTTTTACTAATAATTATTCTTTTGAATTTTTCAATATTGTTTAAATTACTAGTAAAAATATTTGGCCAATTCTTTAAATTACTACGTAAATGAAATTTATTTCGTCCTATTTTATTCGATATAAAATGAAATTGTGCTAAAAGTTTTGCACAACTTACAGCTTCATCAATATTATTTAAATCACATTCTTCACCTTCTAGCCATTCTGTTAAGTAAAATATATTTTTTTTATACCTTACATAAAAATCTCCATCTTTTGTTCTAAAGTATTTACCTGTATTAGTGAAATTGTTCGATAGTAGTTCTTCTGTTAAAATGCAAGCATTTTTGACTTTATTTCTTCCATGTTTCATTCTCTTTAAACAAAAATTACCATGGTTTGTAATAACCTTATACGTAGTTCTAAATTTTTCAGCACTTACTAAGTCAAATTTATACTTGCACATTACTGTTGTTAATATTTGCATCTCTTTATTAGTAATTATGTTAAAATGCTGGAGTCTTCTTGTATTACCCTTCAACTTACTCTCTCCCCATAATAGTTCTATTAAATTATATTAACTAATTTTATTTAGTATTCAATATTTCTAAAAATAGGCATCAATTAGTTTTAATTTTAATGATTTGAATTGCATTATCATATTATACCTTAGAAATTATAAAAAACGCATATACATAATTTCATGCAACACGTTTTTTATTATTATAATATGTAACCCACTACTATGTATCTCTAGGCAAATATTTGCTTACCTCATTAATTTTTTAATTGCCTCCTTAATAATCCAATCAGGTGTTGAAGCTCCTGCTGTAACACCTATACTTTCAAAATTTTTATCTTTTATAAATTTTTCAGGAATACCTAACAAATTTTCTACATGTATTGTGTTTTCACAATTTTTTTTACAAATTTCATAAAGTTTTGTAGTATTCGAACTATTAAACCCACCAATAACCACCATAGCGTCCACTTTCATTGAAAGTTCTTCGGCAGATTCCTGGCGCACTTCTGTTGCACTGCAAATAGTATTAAAAGCAACTATTTCCTTACCAATTTTTATAACCTTAGTTAATACATCATTCCATGTAGCTTGTCTTTCAGTTGTCTGAGATACCACGCATACTTTGTCTGATATTTTACTAAGCTCTACCCCACTCTTCAATATTAATGCTGAATCATTACACCAGCCATTAATTCCAATAACTTCAGGATGATTTTTATCTCCTACGATAATAATACTATACCCTAAGTCATAGTATTTTTTTACCTTCTTGTGAATGTTTTCTACATAAGGGCATGTTGCATCTATTATATTAAGCTTATTTTTCTTTAAAATATAGAATACCTCTTCGGATACACCATGTGATCTAATAATGATTGTATCATTTTCTTTTAAGCTAGCAATGTTATCAATTTCTATGGGAAATATAGAATTCTCTTTCAAAAAATCCACAACATCGTTGTTATGAATAAGGGGTCCTAGTGTATATATTACATTTTTATACTTTTCTTTCATTTTTAATGCTGTGTCTACTGCTCTTTTAACTCCAAAACAAAAACCAGCTGAATCTGCAAGTGTTATTTTTTTCATCCTATCACATCCTTATATAATATATCTTTCAAATTGTCTAATTATTATTTTGAATATTTGAATTGATATACTTCATGATTTTTTCAGCTACTGCATTAATGTTTAAATCATTAGAATCTATCTCTATAGCATCCCCAGCCTTTTTAAGTGGGCTAACTTCTCTATGGGTATCAATATAGTCTCTTTTTATAATATCACTTAAAATAGTATTGTAATCAACTTCTATATCCTTCGAAATTAATTCTTCGTATCTTCTCTTTGCTCTTTCTTCACTACTAGCGGTTAAATAAAATTTGAAAGTAGCATCCACAAGCACAACAGTACCAATATCTCTTCCGTCCATTATGACATTAAATTTTTCTGCTATATTTTGTTGTAACTTAACAAGAATTCTTCTGATTTCTGGTACAGCCGCATATTTTGAAACATTGTTGCTTATGATAGGCATATTTATCATATCTGTTAAATCTTCATTGTTAACAAATAAATGGTCCTCTACAAAATGCATTTCTAAAGATTCCACAATTTTAACTAGCTCATGTATATTATTTTCTAAAATGTTTGCATTCATAGCCTTAAGTGTAACAGCTCTGTACATCGAGCCTGTATTAATATACATAAGATTTAATTTTTCACCTATTATTTTAGCAATAGTACTTTTCCCTGCACCTGCAGGTCCATCTATGGCAACAGAAATTCTCATTATATTTCATCCTCCGTCTATAAATATAGTCGTATTAATATATATATATTTAGTTCTCATGACTCTGATAACTAGTATAAATTTGATATTTTTAATATCATTAGTCTGAGCCTACATTATTTCCAGCTAAATATCCAGTAGATAATGCTATTTGGAGATTGTAACCTCCCGTATATGCATCTACATCTATCATTTCGCCTGCAAAATAAAGATTATCAATTATTTTTGATTTCATAGTAGACGCATCTATTTCTAAAGTATCTACCCCACCACTAGTTATAATTGCTTCTTCTATTGGGCGAAGTCCCTTAATGTGAAGCGGTAAATTTTGAAGTAAATTCACTAAGATTTTTCTTTCTTCTTTAGTAATGGAATTAACTTTTTTATTTTCATCAATATTAGATAATTGAATTATTGTATTAATTAGCTTACTAGGAAGTAAATCATTTAATGAATTCTTAAAATCTTTGTTTGCATATTTTAAGAAATCGCTTTGAATTCGTTTATCAAGCTCAATTTCACTTAATGCTGGTTTCAAATTTATAAAAGCCTTTAATTTTTCTCCTTCTTTCACAAAACTACTGCCGCTTAAAACAATAGGTCCTGAAATACCATAATGAGTAAAAAGCATTTCTCCAAAATCTTTATATATACTCTTATTTTTACTATCAGTAATTTTAAATTCTACATTTTTTAGAGAAAGACCCTGTAAATCTGGAATCCACGACTCATCAAGCTCTATTGGTACAAGAGATGGTCTAGGTTTAATTATATTATGGCCTAAAAAGCGAGCATAGGTTAATCCCTCACCAGATGAACCTGTTTGTGGATATGATAACCCACCAGTACATAAGATAAAGTAATCACCACAAATAATATTTCCATCAACAAGTTCAACCCCAGCAATCTTTTGATTATCTCTAATAAATTTTTTAACTTTAGAATTTAACATCACTTTAACATTTTTATTTTTTATCTCTGTATCAAAAGCTTTTATAATATCAGATGACTTATCTGATTCAGGAAATACTCTATCTCCTCTTTCAACTTTAAGATTAACGCCTAATTCTTTGAAGAAATTCATAGTATCTTCATTAGTAAAGGAATATAGCGAACTATATAAAAAATGAGGATTACATGGTATATTTTCAAAAAAATCACCAATATCCTTTGCATTTGTAATATTGCATCTACCTTTACCAGTTATATAAAGTTTTCTTCCTAATTTTTCATTTTTTTCTATGAGTACCACTTCATGTTTTGATGAAGCTGTAACAGCCGCCATCATCCCTGCTGGTCCTCCTCCAATAATAATTATTTTTGACACTTAATCACTCCCTTATAATACTTACTATTATAACTTAATAATATATATTAATCTATTAACCTTATTTAAAAATAGATAAAATAATTTATATAAATACATTTATTTTATAAAAGTCCTTTTATAAACACTAAAAACGCAAAAAAAAAATTATAAGAGAATCCCATTAAAGGAATTCTCTTATAACGTTTACTTGTTAATAAAAAGCTTCTTTATTAATAATTTCCTTGTGAATGCATAGCATCTGCAACTTTAATAAATCCTGCAATGTTTGCACCTTTAACTAAATCATAACCAAATCCAAATTCTTCAGAAGCATCTTTACAATTTTTGTATATGTTTAACATAATTGCATGTAATTTTGCATCAACTTCTTCTTCAGTCCATGATAATCTCATACTATTTTGACTCATTTCAAGTCCTGATGTAGCAACACCACCTGCATTTGCAGCTTTAGATGGTCCTACTTTAAGTCCCATTTCTATGAAGTAGTCAACAGCTTCGTTTGTACATGGCATATTAGCGCCTTCACAAACCATCTTTATTCCATTTGCTACTATTTGTTTAGCATGTTGAATATGAATATCGTTTTGAGTAGCGCATGGTATTACTACATCAACTTTTACATTCCATGGTTTTTCTCCAGCATGGAATTCACAGCCATATTTGTCAGCATAGTCTTTAACTCTTGATCCTTTGTTTATTCTTAACATTTCAACCATGTAATCTATTTTCTCTCCTGTTACTCCTGCTGGATCATATATGTATCCGTCTGGACCAGAAAGAGTTACTACTTTACCACCGAGTTCAGCAACTTTTGTGCAAAGACCCCAACAAACGTTACCAAAACCTGAAGCAGCTACTGTTTTGCCCTTAAAATCTGTTCCTTCATGTTTAAGCATTTCTTCACAGAAATAAGCAATACCAAAACCTGTAGCACTTGGTCTTCCTACACTTCCGCCATAAGATAAACCTTTTCCTGTAATAACTCCATTTTCGAAAGTTCCTTTAATTCTTCTGTATTGTCCAAATAAATAACCAATTTCACGTCCACCTACACCAAGATCTCCAGCTGGAACACCAACATCTGGTCCTATGTGTCTGTAAAGTTCAGTCATAAAGCTTTGGCAGAATCTCATTATTTCAGCATCTGATTTTCCTTTTGGATCAAAATCAGATCCGCCTTTTCCTCCGCCCATTGGAAGTCCAGTTAATGAATTTTTTAATGTTTGTTCAAATGCTAAGAATTTAATTATTCCTATATAAACTGATGGATGGAATCTTAAACCGCCTTTAAAAGGTCCTATACTGCCATTAAATTGCACTTTAAAACCACGATTTACCTGTGCAGCACCTGCATCATCTGTCCATGGTACTCTAAACATTATTTGTCTTTCTGGTTCACAAAATCTATCTAAAAGGTTTGCTTCAATATATTCTGGATGTTTATCTAAAACTGGCCCTAAAGATCCTAACACCTCTTCAACTGTTTGTAAAAATTCAGGTTCATTAGAGTTTCTTGCCTTTACCTTTGCTATTACTTGTTCAATATAAGCTTTTGTTTCCATAACTAATTACCTCCTAAAAGATTATTTTATTTCAATTTATTATGCTCATGCATATTAAATTGCATCTCACTTAGTATATTCTACATTTTTTTTTATATTCCTTCTTTATTTCTAAAAAAAAACACTTTTTTTTAAAAAAGGAGTAAACATTTACATATACTTATTTAAAAGTAATATTCTACATATTATTTTTCATTTTTATCATTATAAGAATAAACTTGATATTCTTCCCATATGTTCTCCAAAGTAGAAAATGTTTTTGAAATTTTTTCTTTTTCTCTTAATCCAACTGCAATAATTAATGCATTTATTACGCTAAGTGGAGCTACTAAAGAATCAACAAAAGAAGCCATATTGCTCTGAGCTATTAATGTATAATCTGCTTTGCCCGCAAGTGGAGATAATAAACTATCTGTAATTGCTACAACATTAGCATTTCTGCTTTTAGCAAAAGCTAAAGCTTCAATTGTTCTTGTTGCATACCTTGGAAATCCTATTCCAATCACAACGTCTTCTTCTGAAACATTAAGCATTTGTTCAAATATATCACTAACACCATATGCAACAACCTTAACATTATCTAAAATCAAATTTAAATAAAATGCTAAAAACTCTGCTAATGCAGATGAGCTTCTAAGGCCGATTATATATATCTTTTTGGCTTCAAAAAGTGAATTTACTACTTCCTCAAAAGTCTTATGATTTATCTTTTCAAGAGTAGCTCTAATATTTTCCATATCAGCTTTTAAAACACCTTTTAATGCGTTTTCTTGAGTAATAAAGTCATTAGATAACTCAATTCTTTGTACCGTAGTTAGTTTATTTTTAATTAATTCTTGAAGAGATTTTTGTAGTTTGGGATAACCACTAAACCCTAGCTCGTTAGCAAATCTTACAACTGTAGATTCACTTACTCCTACACTAGACCCCAATTTTGCTGCCGTCATAAATGCAGCCTTATCATAGTGTTTTAAAATATACTCAGCAATTAATTTTTGACCTTTACTTAAACGTGGAAATTTAACTTGAATAGACCTCATCAAATCTTGTTTGCTATTTTCCATAATAAACTCAATCCTCTCAATGATATTCATCAACAAATGAAATAAAAAGTTCAATAAATAATAAAATGATTTTTTTATTTCATTTTATCATTTATTGAACATAGTTTCAACAAATTATTCATTTTTTCTAATATTATATCTATTTTTATATTAAACAGATATAATATCATTAATACTCTAACTATTTCTTCAAAACGCTACTGGAATTGCTTAATTAAAGGTTCTTCAAATATTTTATTTCATCCACAGTTAAATTTCTCCATTCGCCTTTTTCCATATTTCCGAGTCTAATGTCCCCAACTGAAATTCTTTTTAATGCAATAACTGGGTGATCTATGGCGTCACACATTTTTCTTATTTGACGATTTTTTCCTTCATGAATAGTAATTGTAACCTTGCTGTTAAATCCGATTCTCTTATTCATTTCAAAATTTGCTCCTGCTGTAATATACCCATCAATATCTATTCCAGTACAAAACTTAGATATTTCTTCCTCTGTTGGACAACCTTCTAATAAAGCCATATAAACTTTATTAATTGCTTGCCTTGGGTGAATAACTTTATTATAAATATCTCCATCATTAGTTAATATAATTAAACCAGATGTATCATAATCCAAACGCCCTATAGGATATATACGTTCTTTGG
>Ga0105047_10006075_pt1 | contig 20566 bp, 19 predicted proteins | sample MAT04_FD_78384 | JGI IMG/M metagenome (GOLD analysis project Ga0105047, IMG submission 78384) | Freshwater microbial communities from Lake Fryxell liftoff mats and glacier meltwater in Antarctica - MAT-04 (megahit assembly) | ecosystem: Environmental > Aquatic > Freshwater > Ice > Liftoff...
GCTTGTCGGCGGGCGCGGCGGTCGCCTTCGCGCCGGGCACGGGCACGGGCACGGGCACGGGCACGGGCAAGAGCGGGATGTCCTCGGCGGCGATGGAGGCGTCGCGCGTCTTCGCGCCGGGGCGGCGGGCGTGGGCGTTGATGCGGGTGACGCCGCGCGAGCGAGGTGAGGTCGGGGCGATGCTCGTGGCGTCGGAGCCGGGCCCGGCGGGGGACGTCGTGTCGACGACCTTCGGGGGGTCGACGAGCTCGGGGCGGGGCGCGGCCGACATCACGGCCGAGTTGATACGTGCAGTCTGCACGGGCTCCTGGGCAGCGACCGGCGCCGGGGCGCGTCGCGGATACAGGATTCCGCCCGCCACGACCGACGCCATCAGCACGACACCGGCCATCACGAGGCCCGTGCGCGGCGGCCGCGCCTCGACCTGCTGCAGGAGCCCGCCGCTCCGCGGCATCGACGGCGGCGCGAGCGGGCGCGACGCCTCGTCCAGATAGGCGTCATCGTGGCCGAGGAGCGCGCGTAGCTCGCCGCGAAGCTCTCTGGCAGACCCGTGGCGATCCTCGCGGCGCTTGCGCATCGCCTTCAGGCAGATCGCCTCGAGGCGCGAGTCGGCACCCGGGTTCAGGAGGCGCGGACGCGTCGGCTCGTCGTTCACGTGCATGAAGGCCGTCCCGAACGCGGTCGACGAGTCGAAGGGGACCTTGCCCGTCATCATGTGGAAGAGGAGGACGCCCATCGCGTAGATGTCGCTCCGCGCGTCCAGCGTCTCGCCGCGCGCCTGCTCGGGGGACATGTACTCGGGCGTTCCGACCACCACGCCCTCGGCGGTGACGCTCGGCGCACGCCCCCCGCCCTCGAGCAGCTTCGCCACGCCGAAGTCGCACACCTTCACGATGTCGTGCGTGCGCCCCTCGTCGTCCTTGCCGTCGAGGATCATGATGTTCTCGGGCTTCAGGTCCCGATGGATGACGCCGATGTCGTGCGCGACGGCGAGCGCGGCGAGCGCCTGGCACGCGATGTCGACGATGCGCGCGACCGGAAGCGAGTGCTCCTCCTCGATGATCTTCGCGAGCGTGCGGCCGTGAACGTACTCCATCGCGATGTAGAGGAGGCCGTCGGGCTCCTCGCCGAAGTCGACGACGCGCATCGAGCTCGGGTGGTCGACACGCGACGCGGCCTGCGCTTCGCGGAGGAAGCGCGCCGCGAACATCGGCTCACCGGCGAGGTGGCGATGGAGCACCTTGATCGCGACGGTCGTGCCGAGCGTGACCTGCCGGGCCTTGTAGACCGAGCCCATCGCGCCTTCGCCGACGAGCGTTTCGATCTGGAATTTCCCAGCGATGGTGCGACCGAGGAGGGCCTCCTGCTTCATGAAGCGAGACGGTACCGGACCGCGCCTGGGTGGGCCATTTTACGGCGGAACCTGCGGCACCGTGACCTCATCCATGGGCCGCCTCCAAGGCGGGCTCCGATGGCGTAGATTGCGCGCCATGATCGCGTTCTTCGGCATGGGCATGCTCGGCTCGGGGTTCGTTCGGGCGCTCCGGCGTCGCGGCGAGGAGGTGCAGATCTGGAACCGCACGCACGCGAAGGCCGTGGCGCTCGAGGCCGACGGCGCTCGAGCATTCGCCTCGCCCGCGGACGCGGCGCGCGGAGCTACGCGCATCCACCTCTCGCTGTCGGACGACGCGGCCGTCGACGACGTGCTCGAGCGCGCCCGGCCGGGCTTTGCGCCCGGCGTGATCATCGTCGATCACACGACGACGTCCGCTTCGGGCACCGCGGAGCGCGCGAAGCGCTGGGAGGAGCGCGGCGTGCCCTTCCTGCACGCGCCGGTGTTCATGGGTCCGCAGAATGCGCTCGAGTCGACGGGGGTCATGCTGACGTCGGGCGACGCGGCGCGCGTGGAGGCACTCTCGCCGGCCCTCTCCGCGATGACGGGCAAGCTCTCGAATCTCGGCCCGCGCCCCGAGGCGGCCGCGGCGTTCAAGCTGATGGGCAACCTCTTCCTCATGTTCCTGACGACCGGCCTCGCGGACATGCTGGCGCTCGCGAAGGCGATGGAGGTGTCGCCCGAGGACGCATCGAAGCTCTTCGATATGTTCAATCCGGGAGCGACGATCGGCGCCCGCATGAAGCGCATCACGGAAGCGAAATTCTCCGAGCCGTCGTGGGGGCTGTCGATGGCGCGGAAGGACGCACGCCTCATGCTCGAGGAGGCCGAGCGCGCGAGCGTGCCCCTCGCCGTGCTCCCCGCCATCGCCGCACGCATGGACGCGGTGATCGCCGCGGGCCACGGCGGCGACGACTGGACGGTCCTCGCGAAGGACGCCCTGCCGAAGCGATGAGGCGACGCCGTGAGCGGTTGTGACTAGAGCCCGAGGGCCTTGCGCACGTCGGCGATGGGCTTGCCGGCGTAGAGCGCCTTCGCCTGGTCGGCGGTGACGAACGAGCGCGTCTTCATGCGATCGACGTAGAGCGTGCCCTCGAGGTGGTCCACCTCGTGCTGGAGGATGCGCGCGGGCCAGCCCGTGACGTGCCACGTGCGCGCCTCGCCGTGCTCGTCGAGTCCGGTGACCTCGACCTCGCGGCTCCGCTCGACGAGCCCAACGTAGCCCTTCACGCTGAGGCAGCCCTCGAAGAACATCGCGTGATCGTCGCCGAGGAGACGGAGCACCGGGTTCACGAAGACGCGAGTCTCGAACGGTGCGCGCTCGCGCTCGCGCAGCTCTTCGGCGGTGAGGTTCTTCACGAGCTCCGCGCGGTCCTCGAGGACGATGACGCGCCACGGGATGCCGATCTGCGGCGCCGCGAGGCCGACGCCCGGAGCGGCGCGCATGGTGGCGATCATCGTCCGGACGAGCTGCTGGAACTCGGGCGTCGGGATCTTCTCGGCCGGGACCTCCTCGGCGCGGGCGCGGAGGACCGGCGCGCCGGCCTGGACGATGGGCAGAAGAACGGGGCCGGGAGGCGGAAGGTTCATGCCTGGCTTCGTGGTGGGGGGCACGCTCGGCGCACCGGGCGACGGCGCGCCGACACACGAGACGCAGCAGAAGAGGAGCGCGGCGGCCGCGAGCAGGGCGAGACGACCGGTGATCGATTTCACGCCGGCCAGAGTAGTCTTGCCGACGATGGCCGCGACCAAGAAGAAGGCGAGCACGAAGAAGAAGACGGCCGCGAAGCCGAAGCGCCCCGCCGCGAAGAAGCCCCGCTCCTGGGGATCGCACCCGATCATGGTGACGCGGCCCGAGAACGAGAAGGTCCTCGCCAAGCTGCGGGCGATCGCGCTCGCGATGCCGGGTACGGCCGAGGCGCTCAATCACGGACGCCCGTGCTTCACAGTGCGCGACAAGACGTTCGTGATGTTCATGGATGACCACCATGGCGACGGACGCGTCGCCCTCTGGTGCAAGGCGCCGCCGGGGGCGCAGACGGTCATCGTCGAGGCCGACCCCGAGCGCTACTTCGTTCCGCCGTATGTCGGCAAGAGCGGCTGGGTCGGCGCGCGCCTCGATCGCAAGCCGGAGTGGGCCGCGATCCGAGCGCTCGTTGCCGAGAGCCATTCCATGACCGCGGCGCCCACGCGCCGCGCTCGCTAGCTCTCCGTCGACCTCTGCCCCGATCCCCTTGCGCGGCGTGTCGCTCGCGCACGCGACCGTCGTCCGCGTACGGCCCGGATTCATCGCCGGCGCCGTTCGTTCGTCTGCTCGCGCTCGCTCTCGCGGAGCCTGGCGCGTCCGTTGCTGCACGCGCCGCAGCAAGAGGAGGTCGAGATGAAGAAAGTTTCAATCGCATTCGTGTGCACGCTCGCGGTTGCGGCCTGCGGCGGTGAACAGAAGCCCGCACAGTCGCCGGCGATGACGACCAGCACGACCACGTCCGAGATGATGACCACCACGCCCCAGCCGCCGCCGGCACCGGCACCGGTGACGCCGCCCCCCCTCCCCGAGACGGACATGAGCGCGCCGCGCTCGTACTCGATGCCCGACAACTCGGCGATCCCCGGGACGACCGACTCGCCGGGCGGGGCGGGCACGACCGACGCGACGGGGTTGCCCGCGCCGCCGACACCCTCGACGGAGCCTTCGACCGGAACCACGTCGAGCGACGCGGACAAGATGAAGGAGACCACGAAGACGACCGAGCAGGGCGGCGCCGCCTCGGACAAGACGATCAACACCGCCGTGCGAAGCGCGCTGGCCGCGGATACGACGCTCGCGGCCGCGTCGAAGAACGTCAAGATCACCACGGCGAGCGGCAAGGTCACGCTCCGTGGCACGGTGAAGAGCGACGACGACAAGTCGGCGGTCGAGGCGAAGGCCAGGGCGACGCCCGGGGTCACCGACGTCGACAACCAGATCCAAGTGAAGAAGTGAGGCGCGCGCCCGCCGACGCCTCGCTCGAGGCGTCGTGCGAGACGCAGAAGGCTCGGCGTCCCAGGGCGCCGGGCCTTCGGCGCTGAAAGTTCAGCTCAGGGCTTGAGGAACGAGACCAGCGCGGCGCAGCCGGTGCCGGTCAGCTTCGCGACGATCGGCTGGCCCGGCCTGATCGTGACCTGGCGGCTGTCCGTCTGCAGCTCGTCGACCGTGCCGATCTTCGGCAGCTCGATCGCGAGCGGCCCCGACGTCGAGGTGCGCTGGAACGGCGAGCGGAGCGTCGTCGCCGCCGCCGTACCCACGAGCACGTCGAGCGAGACGTCGCGCACACCGAACGCGAGCACGTGGACCTCGGTGCCCTTGCCGCTCACCGCCAGCTCGATCGACTTCGCGCCGCTACCGAGCGCGACCACGCGCTTGGCGACGAGCTGGAGACCGTTCTTCGACATGTTCGCCTCGGCGTCGGCGAGCAGCTTCTCGAGCGCGGCCTTGTGCGCGTCGTCGCACGTCCCCTTCTTGCTCTCGCCGTCGACCAGCGCGTCCAGCGCGGCCGTCTTCGCCGCCTTGTCGTCCTGAGGAGAGGCCTTCTTCGCCCCCGCATCCGCGGCCGCGGTGTCGACAGGCCTGGGCGCCTCCGCCGGAGGAGCAGAGCCGCCACCACAGCCGGAGGCGAGCGGGGCGACGAGAGCGAGACCGAGGCCGAGGGAGAGCGAGACCGACAGGGTGACGAACGAGCGCATGCGCGCCTTTTCGCGTGTTTCAGGGCTCCCTGCAAGGCGCCAGGGCCCGACCGATTCCACATCCCTCCAGAACTTTCCGAAAAGTCGTCCGTTCTAGCCCCATGCAGACCGAGCGCGCCCCCCGCGCCCGACCCGTTCCCCCCGGAGGCCGCGACGAAAGAGTAGAGACGGGAGCCACCCTGTCGCGAGATAGTACGTGGCGCTTGAGCCCGAGCCTCCCCGACCCTCCCGACGAAGTGCTCGTCGTCCGCTTCCAGAGCGGCGACCGCGCGGCCTTCGCGATGCTGGTCAGGCGGCACCAGTCCGGGCTCTACAACTTCGCCCTCCGCAACCTGCGTGAACGAACCGCGGCGGAGGACATCGTGCAGGAGGCGTTCGTGCGCGTCGCGCAGAGCGCAGCCGACTTCAAGGCGGACGCCCGCTTCTCGACCTGGGTCTACACCATCGTGCGAAACCTCTGCATCGACCAGATCCGCAAGAACGCGCTCCGGCGACACCCGTCGCTCGACGAGTCGCGGAAGAGCGACGAGGGCGAGGGCCCGACGCTGGGCGAGCAGACCGCCGACCCTCGCGGTCGCGCGGACGTCGAGCGCACGGTCGAGGGCGGGCGCCTGAAGGAGCGCATCCAGGCCGCCATCGATGCGCTTCCCGATGATCAGCGAGAGGTTTACTTGATGCGCGAGATGTCCAACTTGCGATTCAAGGAGATCGCGGACATCACCGGTGTCCCGGAGAACACCGTGAAGAGCCGGATGAGATACGCGCTCGAGCGGCTCCAGGAGGCGCTCGTCGAATTCGAAGAACACGCACGAGCGCTCAGGTGATGCCGTGATCGACTGCTCCACCTTCCAGAACTGCGAGATCGACGCGCTCTACTCCGAGGGAGCCGAGCGCGAGCTCGACGACGAGGCGTTGGCCGCGCTCACCGAGCACGCCAAGACGTGTCCCGCGTGCGCGGCTCGGCTCGAGCGTCTTCGTGACAACCGTCGCCTCGTCCTCTCCGTCGCGGTCGAGCCCGTGCCGAGCGACTTCGAGTCCCGGATCATGGCCGCCGTCGACGAAGCGCTCGCCAAGCGCGGCAACGTCGTCGCCCTCGTGCCGGCAACCGCGGACGCGAAGAAGGCCTCCGGCGGCGCGACCATCCTCCGCTTCATGGCGCGCCCCTCGTTCGCGGTGGCGGCCACGTTCGTCCTCGTCCTCGGCGGCGCGGCGCTGATGATGACGCGCAACAGCGCGCCGATGAGGGCACTCGCGTCGGCGAGCGACGAGTCTGCACCCGCGGCCGTCGCTGCGAGCGCCGCCACGCTCACGCCGGTGCCCATGCCGGCGGAGGTCGCGCAGGCCGCGGCCACCGCCGCTGCCGCGGCTCCCCCGCCTGCCGCGGTCGCGATGGCCCCCGCCTTCGCTGGGCCCGCCGCCGCCCCGGTGATCGGGGCCAAGGCGGGCAAGCCCGCCGCGTCGACCGCGGAGAACCCCGCGCTCGTCACCGCGAAGAACCTCGCCAGCGCAGGTCGCTGCACCGAAGCGCTACCGAAGCTCGAGGCCCTCAGCGCGAGCACCCCGGAGGCAGACCTCTACGCCGCCCGCTGCATCGCGAAGACGCGCGGCTGCGCGGCCGCCGAGCCGCGCTTCGACAAGGCCGCGCAGACCAACGCCGGCACCGAGATCGGCAGCCGAGCGCAGCTCGAAGGCGCGAGGTGCTATCAGTCCACCGGCGACGTCGTCGCCGCGCGCAAGCGCTACGAGGCCGCGCAAGGCGACGAGACGCTGTCGGCCGAGGCCTCGGCCGGGCTCGACGCGCTGGAGAGCAGCGCGCCGGCCGCGAAGCCGGGCACTCCTTCCGCGGGCGCCCACGCGTCACCGAAGGCCATGCCCGCCCCGCGTGCCGTCGAGCCCGCCTCGCCCGCGAAGCGCTGAGAAGCGCGGAGCCGACCGCACGGCTCATGTCATGGATTCGCCGACCAGATCCCCATCGCCTCGCCGTGCACGTCGAACGTGCAGTGCCCCTGGTTCGCGATGACCTTCACAGTCACGCTGAGGCCCCTCGCGCGGTAGGCCGCCGTCGTCTCCTCGATCTGCGGACGGAGCCCGTCCTCCGAGCCGTACGTGAACCACGTCGGGTTCCTCGCGCGTAGCGCGGCGTCGTTCGTGTTCCACGCGTACGGAGCTCCGGACACGACGCCGCCGCAGATGAGCGCGAACACGCCAGGGTGAGTCCCACCGTGCATCGGGATCCACTCGGAGGTCAGGAAGATCGAGCCGCCCGACGCCGAGTAGTAGCGCACTCCGTCGGTCCGGAGATCGTACGCCTGCGCGAGCGCGTCGAGCGCAGTCGCGAGCGCAGCGGCGTTCGCGTTCACGCCGTCGGCAGGGGTCTCCGAGCCGCTGCAGTCATACGACGGCGCGAGCCACCACGCGCACCCGTTCGGCGCGAGCGCCGAGACGGCGAGCCCGTGAACCGCATCGGCCCACGGCAGCATCGCCACGAGCACGCTGTTGTCGAGATGCGCGACGGCGCCGTCGCCGTGCACATAGAGGCCGAGACGGAGCGGCACGCCACCGTTGGCCGGCGTCGACATCCCCGCAACGATCCTGAGCTCGACGCTACCGACCTTCACGACGCAGCTCGTTCGACCGCCGCCGAGATCATCCATGCGCGTGCACGCGAGGCCGCCCTTGCCGCCCGTTCCGATCACGCCCGCGTCCGGCAGCGCGTCGGGAGCGCTCGACGCATCGACACCGGGGATCACGGGAGCACGCTCCGCATCGGTGTCGGCGCTCGGCTCGGGCAGCGCGGGCTCTACCGGCGTGTGCGAAGGAGCCAACGCCTCCGTGGACGAGCTCGACGAAGGCGACGACGAGCATGCAAACACGACACACGAAGCTCCGGCAAAGACGGCGAGCGCCTTGACGAATCGCGCGAGGCTCATCGGCCGGAAGGTAGGTCGAACATTTCGCTTCGCCAGTGGTAGGTTCGCCCACAATCATGGCGCCCTATCCGCATGCGTTCGCACGACGCACCGTCGACGAGCTCACGATCGAGGACGAGAAGTCGTTCCGTCACGTGGGGCTCTACGGCGATCTGAAAGAGATCCTCAACCGCGCAAGGTATCCGTTCCGCGTCCTCGAGGGCTCGCTCGAGGGCCGCGCGGATCGCGCGCTCCTCCTCAACCTCACGTTCTGGGGACCCGACGCCGGGGGTGACGTGCTCGACACGGGCACGTTGCCGGCCGACGTCGTGGCGCATGCCGCGTGGCACCATCTCGCGGTGAAGGCGCTCCCCGCCGCCGCGGGCGAGGCACCGTCCGCCGACTCGCTCTTCCTCGGAGAGGCCATCGCGAGCGCGTTCGACGTCTATCTCGTCGGCCGCCTCCTCGGCCACGCGCCCAGCTCCTCGTTCCTCGAGACCCAGGTGCCGGCGATGGCCGAGGCCGCCGAGTCAGCCGGCATGGACGAGGACGGCTTCGAGGGGATGCTGGAGGGCATCGCGACCGACCCCGAGCGCGCCTTCTCGGATCTGCGCGAGCTGCTGTTCGATGCGACCTCCGCGCTCTTCGCCTGCCGCACCGTCGAGGACGCGAGCCTCGCGCTCGCGCTGCACGACTCGCACCGCTTCGCTCCTCTCCTCCACCGCTACGAGCTCTCGAACTGGGTGCTCTATGCACGCGCTTACGGCGCGCCCGGGCTCGATGCGCGCGCACGCGCCGTCGACACGACGCTCCGCGGCGAGAGGCTGTCGCTCGACTGGCTCACGCGCGAGTGGGTCGCACCGGCGCTGGCGGCTCGCTGAATCAGCGCGCGACGCGGTCGATCGTGGCGTAGAGGCGGTCGAGCTCGACCGGCTTGCCGAGCCAGGCCGCGGCGCCGACCTCCTCCGCGCGCTGCCTCGGGTCCTCGGCAGCCGTCATCACGACGATCGGTGACGGGTCGAAATGCGTCTGGCGGTACCGTCGCGCGAACTCCCAGCCGTCCATCACGGGCATCTTCATGTCGAGCAAGATGAGGTCCGGCGTCTCGTGTCGCAGGAGGTCGAGCCCCTCGCTCCCATCGGACGCCGCGAGGACGTGATGGCCACGCTCCTCGAGCATGAGCACCAGCAGCCCCCGCATGTCGGGGTCGTCCTCGATGACGAGGACCGAGCGGGAGTGTGCCTTCATCACGTCTTCACGGGGAGGCTGAAGCAAAACTTGCTCCCGCGGCCCTCCTCGCTCGAGAACCACAGCGTGCCGCCGTGCTGCGCGACGATCTCGCGCGAGATGTAGAGCCCGACCCCCATGCCGCCGTAGTCGTGGGGCGTATCGGTGTGTGCACGGTAGAAGCGCTCGAAGATGCGGCTCTGCTTGTCTCGCGCGATCCCGACGCCGTGGTCGCTGACGCAGACAATCGCGCCGCGCTCGTCGACGGAAACGGACACCTCGATGGGCCCGCCGCGCGGTGAGTACCGGATTGCGTTGTCGAGCAGCTTGTCGAGCACACGCGCGAGCCGGATGCGATCGGCCTGCACGACGACCGGCTCGGACTCCACCACGCGGATCTCGTGCTTCTTGGCGGTCAGGGAGACGCGCCGCGTGACCACGTCGACGAGCTCGGCGACGTCGACCTTCTCGCGCCGGATCTCCATCCGGCCCAGCTGGAGCTGCGACACGTCGAGGAGATCGTTGACGAGCCGGTCGATGCGGCCCGCGCCGCGCTCGATGGCCTCGAGGCTTCCGGCGAGCGCCGGAGGCAGCCGCTCCGACGAGCGCAGCAGCAGGTCGGCATAGCCCTTCATGATCGCCACGGGCGTCTTCAGCTCGTGCGCGGCAACGCGGATGAACTGATCCTTGAGCTTGTCGAACTCGACGGCGGAGGACACGTCGCGTTCGACCGACACGGCACCGACGATTTCGCCGCTCGCGCCGCGAATCGGCGTGGCGTTGCTGCGCATGAAGATCTTGCGTCCGCCGCGCTCCGTCCAGAATGCCGCGTTCATCACCGTCTCACCCGAGAGCGCGCGTGCGAGCGGGAGCTCCTCCGCGGCGAGAGCGGTATCGTCGAGGTGCCGGGGCCCGACGATCTGCGCGTACTCCGCGAGGGAGCGCCCAAGGACATCGGTGCTCGCGACGCCCGAAAGCCGCGTCTCCGCCTCGTTGACGTGCGTGATGCGCCCGTGCGCGTCGCAGACGACGACGCTGTCGGCCATGCTGCCGTGGATGTGCTGCAGCTCGGCGGCCTGGCGCTGGGAGACCGCGGCGAGTGCCTCCATCTCCTCGCGCGCACGGACCTGCTCGGCGAGCAGGCGCTCGCGCTCCACCTCCGCGGACCGCCGCTCGGAGACGTCTCGGAAGCTCCAGACCCGCCCGACGCAGCGACCGTTGATCTTCTGAGGCTGCGAGTAGCGCTCGTAGATCCGACCGTCGGCGAGCTCCACGACGTCGTGGCTCGAGGACTCGGGGGACTCGTCGATCGCATTCGTGGAGTGCAGGAACGCGTCCCGGTCGCGAAGCTGGTCGAGCACGAACGTGAGCGCGCCCTTGTCGTCGCGTGCGTCCATGACCGAGCGCGGGATGCGCCACATCTCGACGAACTTCTCGTTGAAGGCGCAGATGCGCCCGCGGTCGTCGACCACGAGCAGACCGTCGGCGGTCGACTCGAGCGTCGCGCGCAGGAGCGAGACCGAGCCGTCGAGCTCCCGCTGGATACGCTTGTGCTCCGAAACGTCGATGACCATGACGAGGATGGTCGGCTCCCCCTCGTAGGCGATCGGCACGGCCGAGACGGCCACCTCGACGGGGCGACCGTCGCGGTGGAGGAACCGCTCCTCGCGCACGGGCGCGAACTTTCCTTCCTCGACGAGCGCGCGGATGCGCTCGCGAACCTCAGGCTGGTCTTCCGGATGGACGAAGTCGAGCACCGCGCGGCCGACGACCTCCTCGGCGCTGCCGTAGCCGAGCGTCTCCAGGAGCACGCCGTTCACGAAGATCAACCGCCCCGCGCGGTGCATGAGCATGCCGTCCGGCGAGCTCTCGACGAAGGCGCGAAATGCACCGTCGGTGTGGATGCGATCACGGCCGTCGAGATCGACCAGCGACACGACGGCTCCCTCGACGGCTCCCTCCGCGTCGCGCACCAGGGTCGCAGTGTCGAGCACGAGCGAGCTCGAGCCGTCGGCGCGGTCGAGAAGATGCTCTGCGCTCGCGGTGAGCTCGCCGGTTCGCAGGACGCGCGCCGCCGGCAGCTCGCACGCCGTCTTCTGGGTGCCCTTCACGGTGCGGGCGCGCCAGCTCTTCATCGAGCGGCCGACGAGCTGCGCCGCGGGCAGCCCGAGGAGCCGCCCGGCCGCCGGGTTCGCATACGTGCACGTCCCCGCTCGGTCGATCACGAGCAGGCCTTCGATGGCAGTTGCGAGCGCCGCTGTCGGACCGAGCACCTTCCTCCAGTCCTGGAGGTTAGGTCGCTCGTGGGAATCCGCTACGTCGTCTTCCGCTTCGGCTCGCGCTCAGAACCAGCTCGACTGCGAGCGTGCGTACGAGTCCTCGTTGCTGCGACACAGCGCGCCGAGCGTCCCGACGCGCGGGACCTCGGTGAAGATCCAGTACTGCGCGGCGGCGAGCTTGCCCTCGTAGAAATCGCGATCGATCTCCGAGGGAGCGCGCGCGAGCCCTTCCTTCGCGACCGCCGCCTGGACGAGCCACTGCCACGCGACGACGACGATCGACAGCATCTCCATGTAGTCGAAGCTGTGCCTCACCATCGCCTCGGCCTCGCCCTTCATGCCCAGCTCGCCGAGCTGCATCGTCACCTCGCCCACCGCGGTCACCGAGCCCTGCAGGCGCGTGAGCCACGCGTCGGGAACGCCCGCGCGCTTCGCCCTGCCCACGGCGACCTCGATCGAATCGACGAGCGCACGGAGCGCCGCGCCGCCACCCGCGACGACCTTGCGACCGAGCAGGTCGAGGCTCTGGATCCCGCTCGTACCCTCGTGGAGGGTGTTGAGCTTCTGATCGCGCAGCCATGACTCGGGCATGTACTCGCTCGTGTACCCGTAGCCGCCGTGGATCTGGACCGCGAGCGCGTTGGACTCGAAGCCCTTCTCCGCCGGAAACGTCTTCGCGATCGGCGTGAGCAGGTCGAGCAGCAGGCGGGCGCGCTCGCGCTCGGCGGGCTCCGTCGCGTACTCGGAGAGGTCCTGGAGGCGCGCCGTCTCGACGACGAGCGCGAGCCCGCCCTCCACGATCGCCTTCTGCCGGAGCAGCATGCGGCGAACGTCGGCGTGCTCGATGATCGGCACCTGGGGCGCCTCGGGGTTCTTCGCGCCGATCGGGCGGCCCTGCGGGCGCGTCTTCGCGTACTCGAGCGACTCCTGGTAGGCGACCGCCGCCGTCGCGACGCCGTTGAGGCCGACCATGATGCGAGCCTCGTTCATCATCTGGAACATGTACGAGATGCCGCGATGCGGCTCGCCCACGAGCCAGCCGCGGCAGTCGCCCTGCTCGCCGAAGTTGATCGCCAGGCTCGCGATGCCGCGCCAGCCGATCTTGTGGATGACGCCCGCGACCTGCACGTCGTTCGGGACGAGCGCTCCCGCCTGCTCTCCCTCCCGACGCTTCGGGATGGCGAAGAGCGAGACGCCCTTGATGCCTGCCGGCGCGCCCTCGATGCGCGCCAGCGTCAGGTGCACGATGTTCTCGGTGAGGTCGTGGTCCCCCGCGGAGATGAAGATCTTCGAGCCGCGCACGAGATGCCATGGGGCTCCGCTCACGGGCGTCGCGATCGTCTTGACGTCGCTGAGGCTGCTGCCCGCCTGCGGCTCGGTCAGCGCCATCGTTCCCGTCCATTCGCCGGAGTACATGCGGGCCATGAACCGCGTGCGCAGCTCCTCCGACCCGAACGACTCGAGGAGCCGCGCCGCGCCGGTCGTGAGCCCCGCGTAGCCGTAGGCGCTCAGGTTCGCGGCCATGAGATAGACGTTCGCGAGCGTGGCCACACACGTCGGCAGGCTCGCTCCGCCGACGCTCGCGGGGCGCGTCGCGGTGATGGTCCCGAGCTCGACGAGGCGCGGATAGATCGCCCGCATCGCCGGATGAGCCCGCAGCTGTCCGCCTTCGAGCTTCGGGGGCGCCTCGTCCATGGGCTTGTACGCCGGGTAGAGCACCTCGCGCGCCAGCTTACGTGCACTTTGCACGTACATCTCGCACGTCTCGAGCGTGTGATCCGAGAACGCCGGAAGGGCGAGGAGCGACTTCGTATCGAGCACCTCGCGCAGGAGGAACTCCACGTTGCGATCGGAGAGGAGCGGATTCGCCATCGCGCTCGACTCTACTTCACACACCGCTTCGCGCCCCGGACGAAGAAAGCTACGCTGGCGCGACCGGTAATCCGTGGCCACTGACCTCGAAGCGCTAGCGCGCGAGACACCGAAGCAGCGGTGGATTCGCCGCCTGAAGAAGGCCGCGCTCAACCTGCTGTTCGCCGCGATGGCGTACGCCCTCATCGTCGGCGCCGCGCGCTTGCTCCACCGGCGCGTCCTCTACCAGCCCCCGAGCGACTACCAGCCGTCGGCGGAGATGCCCGAGGGCGCCACGCTGCTCGCCGCGACGGCCGCCGACGGCGTCGCCGTCAACGCCCTCGAGTTCGCAGCGCCCAAGGCCGCCCGCACGATCGTCCACTTCCACGGCAACGCGGAGACGGTCGAGGCCAATGCTTTCCTGGGCCGCGAGATGAAGAAGCGCGGCTTCGCGATGGTGCTCGTCGAGTATCGCGGCTACGGGCGCTCGGCAGGCACCTCACCGACCGAGGAGGGGCTCTACCTCGATGCCGCCGCGGTGCTCGATCTCCTCGCGGCGCGCGGAGTCGGCCCCGATCGCGTCGTGCTGTGGGGTCAGTCGCTCGGCACCGGCGTCGCCGCCGAGATGGCGAAGCGCGGGCGCGGCTCGCGCCTCGCGCTCGTCGCGCCGTTCACCTCGACGGTCGACATGGCCTCGCGCATCGTCCCCTTCCTGCCGGCGAGCATGGTGATGATCGATCGCTTCGACACGCTCTCGAAGGCGCCTTCGATCGCCGCCCCCACGCTCGTCGTGCATGGTGACATCGACGACGTGATCCCGTTCGAGCAAGGCGAGAAGGTCAGCCACGCGCTGCCGCATGGCACCTTCCTCAAGGTGCCCGAGGGGCGGCACGACAACCTCTACAAGTCGCTGTCGGTGGTCGCCGCGCTGGCGACGCACGCGGGCGGCTGAGCGAGACGACTACGGCAGGTCGACGCGGCGGGTCGTGTGCCTCGTGCCGCTCACCACGTCTGCCCGAGACCGACTGTGCCCGGCCCGACCGAGAGCGACGTGCGAGGCGACGCCCGTTCGGTGGGCGCCGTGATCGGCGCCTCGGAGGTGGTGTCCACGGTGTGCTTCCACGCCCTCGTCTGCGGCCATGCGCCTCGATCGTGTGCGTCCCGGGATCGACGGGCACCGCCGACCCGAATGCCGCCGGATCGACCAGCGCCCCGTCACGCCGCACCTCGAGGCCGGCCGGCGCCTGGCCTTCGACCATAATCACGAGCCGCGACAGCTTCGGTGCGAGCGCCATCGCATGGGCGCGCGCAAACTCGGCGCGCTGAACGAGGTTGTAGCTGGCCTGAAGCTTCGGACACGCCTCGGCGAGGTGGCCCTCGGCGGCGAGCTTCCTACCCTCCTCGAAGAGCGTCAGCGCCGATGCGGTGTCGCCCCCCTGCGCGCGGGCGGCCGGAATGCGTGCGCCGAGCGACCCGACGGCGCACACGAGCACGAGAGCGAAGGAGCGATGCCACGTCGTCACACGACCTGAATAGTGCAGCAGCCTGCGACTGAGCATCGGCTAAGCTTCGTGGATGTCGATCTATACGATCGAGCCGGGGCTCTTGCTGGCGGCGCCGCGGATGGGCGACCCGAACTTCGAGGGGACCGTGGTCCTCCTCGGCGCGCACGAGGAGGGGGGCTCGCTCGGCTGGACGGTGAACGGCGCAAGCCTTGCCGGAGCCGCCGAGATCGTCCGGGCGACCGGGCTCGTGGGCGCCGGCGAGAAGCTCCCCGCCGTCTTCGACGGTGAAGCCCTGAGCGGCGGTCCGGTCTCGCCCGAGTCGGTGTGGATCCTCTATCGCCGGACCGCGCAGGCGGAGCCGCTCGTCGGCTCCATCTTCGTCGGCGACGAGATCGCGGTCACGTCGTCGATCGACGCCCTGCGCCTGCTCATCGCGGGCAACGGCCCGAGCGAGGTGCGGCTGCTCATCGGCTACGCCGGGTGGGGGCCTGGGCAGCTCGAGCGGGAGATCTCGAAGGGCACGTGGCTTCCCGCCGCGGCCGACGCGAAGCTGCTCTTCGACGAGCCTCCTTCGACGCTCTGGCAGCGCGCCTACGCGGGGGCGATCGGGACCATTCCGGCCGCCTTCGTGGGGAGCACCCGCGGCTCGGCGTAACCTGCACGAAACATTCGCGCAAACCGCGCGACATGCCGTCCGTGTCACGCTCGTGCGATGGTCCGTGCAGAGTCGCTCGAGGAGTTCAAGGCGTCGATGCCGACGTCGTATCGTGAGGCCTTCCACGACGACGACGTCGAGGCTCACGCCGAGGTCGTCGCGAAGCGCAGCGGGAGCGCTACGCGCGTCGAGATCTGGAAGGACCTCCCCGAGCGCGTCGTCGGCATCTGCATCGTCGCCGACGACCGACCCGGCCTCCTCTCGCAGATCAGCGCGGCGCTCGTCGCCCTCGAGATCGACGTCGTCAGCGCGCATGCGTACTGCCGCACGAGCCCGGACGGCTCGCGCGAGGCGATCGATTTCTTGTGGATCCGGCGCGTCGCGAGGGCCAACGGATCCATCGGCCCCATCCGGGCTCGTGACGTCGCGGCGATCGGAGAGATGGTCGATGCGCTCGTGCGCGGGAACGCCAAGTTCGACGCTTCCGTGCGCTTCGCGCGCGCGATCCGCAGCGCGACAGAGACCACGCGCGTGCGCTTCGACGACGGCGCGGGCGACGGCACGATGGTGCTCACCGTCGAGGCGACGGACAGGCCGGGGCTCCTCCTCGTCGTGACGAAGGCGATCTTCCGGGCCGGGCTGCAGATCATCGGGCTGCGCGCGACGAGCGACGGCGGCCGCGCCATCGACCGCTTCCACCTCGCCGAGCTCGACGGCAAGCCGCTCGTGCAGGCGCGCCTGCTGTCGCTCCAGATCGAGATCTTCACCGCGCTCGAGGACGGCGACGGCGACGGCGCCCAAATCGGGGCCGTCGCCGGCTGAGAGGCTACTTCCAGCTCTTCGCGAGCTCTTCGGCGAACGCGTCGTAGGTGCGCAGCGGGTGGCCGACGACCTTCTCGCAGTCGGCGAGCTCGCTCGCGGTGGCGAGGAGGCCGTTCTCCTGGAACTCGGCGTACATCATCCTCATGTCGTAGACCATCCATCCGGGCATCATCGCGCTCACGGCCTTGGCCCACGCGTCGAGGTCGTCGCCGCCGTAGGTGATCTTCTTGCCGAGCTTCGACGACCAGACCTCGGCGGTCGAGTTGCCGTTCACGACGGTCGGGCCGGCGAGCACGTAGGTCTTGTTCTCGAAGCCCGTGGCCGTGAGGGCGTTGACCGCGGCGTCCGCGATATCGCGCGCGTCGACGCGGTGGAGGCCCTTCGAGCCGAGCGGCTGCGGGTAGACGCCGTAACCCAGGAGCACGTCCTTGAACCAGACGTCGTTGTGGAAGAAGTTGTTGGGCTGCAGGATCGTGTAGGGGATCTTGCTCGCCTTCACGGCCGCCTCGACGCCGATCTTCGAGCCGAAGTGCGGAAGGTGCGGAAGGTGCGGGGCGCCGTTCAGGTTCTGGACGCTCATGTAGACGAGGCGCTTCAGCTTCGCGGCGCGGGCGAGGCTGACCGCGACGATGCCCTCGTTGGCCTCGGTCTGGGTGACGGCGTTGAGGATGAAGACCGCATCGACGAAGAACGCCGAGGAGGACTGGTGCTCGTGGTGCTCGTCTGCACGGGAGCCGTGGCGGGACGTGGAGCCGCCTTCGGCGCGGCGAGCTCGGGCGGCGGCGGCTTCGGCGGTGGGAGAGGCGAGTATTCGGGCGCGTCGGCCCCGGCCGCAGTCGCCGAGGTCAACAGGAACGCCGCAACGACCGACAAAGCACGGAGCATCACCCCGAGGAGCCACCACCCCGACCGCGGTCGCAGAAAAAAAGTACCATCCGATCCGATATGACGGGCATCGCCGACCTCGAGCCGGGCACGACGTTCGCGGGGCAGTTCCGTGTGGTCCGCAAGCTCGCGCAGGGTGGCATGGGCGCCGTGTACGTCGCCGAGCAGATCGCGACGGGCCGCGAGCGCGCGCTGAAGCTGATGCACCCCGGCCTCGTGAGCAGCCGCGAGCTCCGCGACAAGTTCGCGCTCGAGGCTCGCGTCGGCGCGAAGATCGCGAGCGAGCACGTCGTCGAGGTGGTCTCGGCAGGCGTCGACCCCACGTCGGGCGCGCCGTGGCTCGCGATGGAGCTCCTCGCCGGCGAGGATCTCGCGACCGCCATCAAGAAGCGCGGCGCCTTCACCGCCACCGAGACCGCGGCCGTCCTCGCGCAGATCTGTCATGCGCTCGGCGCGGCTCACAAGGCCGGCATCGTCCATCGCGATCTGAAGCCCGAGAACGTCTTCCTCGCGGAGTCGAGGCGCGCGCAGGAGTCCTTCACGGTGAAGGTCCTCGACTTCGGCATCGCGAAGGTGCTCGAGGCCGCGCGCGGGAGCAACACGGGCGCGATCGGCTCGCCACTCTGGATGGCTCCGGAGCAGACCGAGCGCAACGCGGAGATCAGCCCCGCGACCGACGTCTGGGCCCTCGCGCTCGTCGCCTTCACGATGCTGACCGGTCGCTCGTTCTGGCTCTCTGCCGAGCAGAACGAGATGGCCCTCAGCGCGTTTCTCCGGGAGCTCGTGCTCGACCCCATCCCGAGAGCGAGCGAGCGCGCCACCGAGCTCGGCGTGACGACGCCGCTCCCGAGGGGCTTCGACGAGTGGTTCGAGCGTGCGCTCGTGCGCGACCGCGCCCTTCGCTATCCGAACGCGCTCGACGCCTACACCGCCTTCTGCGAGCGGCTCGGCATCGCGACCCAGCTCTCCGGCACGGGCCCGGTGAGGATGCCCGTGGGCACCACGGAGAACGATCGCCTCGCGGTGGCGCGCACGCTTCCGCACGGTGACACGGGCGACGCGCCGGGCCCGCAGGCCGACGTGACCGAGGAGGGCGCGCCCCACACCGTCCCCGTCGAGGGTCCCTCGCCGAAGCTGCTCGTGCTGGGCGGCCTCGGCGCGTTCGCGGTCGTCGCGGTCGCCGCGATCGCGATCCTCCGCGGTACCGGGGCCACGACGCCCCTGCCCGACACGTCCGATGCCGGTGCCACCGGGCTCCCGTACTGCCCGAAGGGCATGGTGCGCGTGCCCGGCGGCGAGCTCATGGTCGGCACCGACGACGGACCGAAGGAGGAGCAGCCGGCCCACCCTGCGAAGGTCGGTGCATTCTGCATCGATGCCACCGAGGTCACCGTCGCCGAGTACAAGGAGTGCGCCGACAAGAAGGGCTGCCCGACCGGACACGCGCAGGCCGACTGGGCCGGCATCACGAAGGAGGACCGCACCACGTGGAGCGCCTTCTGCAACGAGCCGAAGGGCAACCACGCCGACCATCCGATGAACTGCGTCTCCTTCGACGACGCAGCCGCGTACTGCCGCTGGGCCGGCAAGAAGCTCCCGACCGAGGAGCAGTGGGAGTACGCGGCGCGCGGCACCGACGGCCGCGCCTATCCGTGGGGCCACGAGATGCCGTCACCGACGCGCGTCAACGGCTGCGACGAGGGGTGCGCCACGGCCGCGCGGCGTCCGCCCGACACCATCGCGAAGCGTCTCGCGGGCGACGACCGCTACCCGGCGACGTCGCCCACCGGCGCGTTCCCCGAGGGCGTGAGCGCGTTCGGGGCGTTCGACATGGGCGGCAACGTGGCCGAGTGGGTCGACGCGCCGTTCTGCACCTACGGCCAGAGCGCCTGCGGGACCGCGGCTCGCGTCATCCGCGGAGGGTCGTGGACGAGCGAGCTCCCGAGCGACGTGCGCACCACCGCGCGCGCCAAGGCGAGCCCCGCGGCACGCCAGGCGGACGTCGGCTTCCGGTGCGTGAAATAGGCGCGAATCACGGACGATCACGCGAGTGAGGCCCAGAGGCAGCGCCTGAAAAGTTGTCCCACCTCCAGTCGACCCTGTACCGCCCAGAGGACAGGAGGTTCCCATGATCCGAACGTCAGCAATGCTTCTCGCATGCACTCTCGTGCTCGTCACCGGTTGCGCCAAGAAGCCGGAAGCCCACGTCGCGCAAGTGAACACGACGGCCGGCATGGTCGGCACCGTCCGCGTCGACAACGAGCTCGCCAAGCTGTGCAACGTCACCTTCGGCAACGCCGATCGCGCGCCGAAGTTCGACTACGACGAGGCCGCGCTGCTTCCGCAGGATCGTGACGTCCTCGAGCAGGTCGCCAAGTGCGTCACCACGGGGCCGCTGAAGGGCCGCAAGCTCGCGCTCGTCGGCCGCGCCGACCCGCGCGGCGAGACCGAGTACAACATGGTCCTCGGCGATCACCGCGCCGACGCCGTGCACATCTACCTCGCGCGCCTCGGCGTCGGGACGAACAAGATGTCGAAGACGTCGCGCGGCGAGCTCGATGCCGAGGGGCAGGACGACGACAGCTGGCAGCGCGACCGCCGCGTCGACATCGCGCTCCAGTAGGACGTAAGTGCCTATCTTCCGGGCGGGCGGCGGTCATCCGACATCCTCCGCCCTCCGGAATTCTGTGCACGGGTGAGCTTGCCGGGACATGATTGGCCGATGCGTCACATCCTTCTCGTCGCCGGTATCGCCGGCGGCATCGCCGCGGCCGTGGCTTGCAGCAGCGGGGGGACCGAGGCGCTGAGCGAGGACGGAGTCGACGGCGGCGACGAGGGCGGCAACAGCGTCGTCCTCGGGCCGGACAACAAGCCGGCGCCGACCGGGCCCGCGGGCACAGGCCTCGCGACGGGTCTGCCGTGCGACGTGCAGGCGGTGATCGAGAACCGATGTATCGCGTGCCACGACGGCAAGACGGCCGGCGCGCCGAAGATGCTCGACTTCGCCGATCTCCTCGCGCCGTCGAAGGCCGACGCGACGAAGACGCTCGCGGCCTTGTCGATCGAGCGCATGAAGAGCACGACGAGCGCGATGCCGCCGCCGCCCGCCGTCCCGCCCGACGCGGACGAGATCGCGGCGTTCGAGGACTGGGCCAAGGCCGGGTACGCGAAGAACGCGATGTCGTGCACCGAGGCGCCGCCCACCGGCGACGGCGGCACCGACGCAGGTCCCTTGCCGGACGCAGGGGTGGACTCCGGCGCGTCAGGCTGCACGAGCGGACTGACGTGGAAGAACGGCAACCAGAAGTCGCCGCTCA
>Ga0105047_10006077_pt1 | contig 20558 bp, 17 predicted proteins | sample MAT04_FD_78384 | JGI IMG/M metagenome (GOLD analysis project Ga0105047, IMG submission 78384) | Freshwater microbial communities from Lake Fryxell liftoff mats and glacier meltwater in Antarctica - MAT-04 (megahit assembly) | ecosystem: Environmental > Aquatic > Freshwater > Ice > Liftoff...
GGGCCGTGCACGACCCGCCGGCGTTGACCCGTGAACGACTCCTGGAGCTGGTCGCCGCGATCACCGGCGACGACGACGGCGACCGCCGCCTGGCCGAACGCGACCTCACCGACCATGCCGACGCCCGGTACTTCGCCGAGGTCGAACCCGAGAACGGCGGCTGGAGCCGCGACGACCCGCAGGACCGGGCCTGGCGCGAGACGTACCTCGCCATCGTCGACGCGGTCAGCCTCGATGTCGTCGGCTGAACGCGGCGCACTGCCGCTCTGCCGTCCCCAGCCAGCTGTCCCGGGAGCACACCGCTTTCGGCCGACTCGGGGACGGGCCAGGGTTGATCCCGATGTGGCCGCCCGCCCGATCTCACTAGCCTCGAACGGTCGGAACCACAGGCAAGCGACCCACGGACAGGGGCACGGATGAAGGCGCTGGTGCAGGACATCTATGGCACGTCCGACGTGCTCCGAATCGAGGACGTCGACCGGCCCGAGCCGACCCACGGGGAGGTCTTGGTGCGGATCGTGGCGGCGTCCGTCAACGCCGCTGACTGGCACATCATGCGCGGCGAGCCCAGGATCGCCCGGCTCATGGACCGCAGCATCTTCGGGCGCACCGGGCCCCGCGAGCGGATCCGCGGCCGCGACCTCGCCGGCACCATCGAGGCACTCGGTCCGGGCGTGACCGGCTGGCAGGTCGGTGACCCTGTTCTGGGGGAGGCCGACGCCACCTTTGCGCAGTACGCGACGGTCGCCGAGGGCTGCCTCGCACGCAAGCCCGAGGCCCTGTCGTTCGAGGATGCCGCCGCGCTGCCTCTGGCCGCCGTCACGGCCGACCTCTGCCTGGCACGAGGCCGGGTCGAGGAGGGGGACCGGGTGCTGGTCGTCGGTGCCTCAGGCGGGGTGGGCACGTTCGCCGTTCAGCTTGCCGCTGCACGTGGTGCCACCGTCACTGGCGTCTGCAGCACCCGCAACGTCGACCTGGTGACATCCCTCGGTGCCACGGAGGTGGTCGACTACACCGCCGACGACTTCACCCGGACCGGGGTGACGTACGACTGCGTACTCGACCTGGTCGGCAACCGGACGCTGCGGGACCTGCGCCGCACCGTCGTCCCGGGAGGCACGTTGGTGCTGTCGGGCGGTGGCAACGCGGGAGAGGGCACCCACCTCGGCCCGGTCGGCCTGATGGCGAAGGGCAGGATCTTCGGGCGCCTGCTGGGCCTGCGCATCGAGATCCCGTTGGCCACGCCGGATGCCCAGCGGCTCACCGAGCTCGCGGCCATGGCCGCGAGCCGTCAGGTGCGCTGCGTGGTCGACCGACGCTATGCGCTGCCCGACGCGGCCGCCGCCGTGCGGCACGTCGAGGTCGAGCACACCCGCGGCAAGGTCGTCGTCACGATGTGAGGGCAACGGTCGCCGGTCACGCCCGCAGGCCACCGACGTGGCGCGGCCTGTCGCCGTCGACCGCCTCTGCGAACCGGCTCAGAGGAACTGGGCCGGGTCGAACTGGTCGATCGGGATGATCCGAACCCGGGGCAGCCGCTCGTTGAAGGCCAGCACGTCGTACTCCAGGTCGAACGACTCCAGCCCGCGCTCGACCAGCGGGACGAAGGCGCTGTTGCGGAACTCGACGAAGCCGATCACCCCGACGCGCCGGCCGTCGAGGATGCCGTCGACCTGCTCGACGAAGTCGCCGTCGTTGCTGACGAGCATGACGTCCGCCTCGCGGCGACCGAGCTCGACGAGGGTGCGCTGGATCGCGATGTCGACGACCTTCTCGCCCGGACCGCCGGAAAGCGGCACCGGTCGGTAGCCGATCGCCAACAGCGCCTGGACGAAGGTCATCGGCAGCTCGGTGTTCGCGGCGAGGAAGAACAGCCCCTGGGCCGGCTGGTCCCACCGCTCGCGGGCGAACTGGAGCAGGCGCTCCCACCGCGGGCGTTCCTCGGGTCGGGGCCGACGCCCGAGGATCGAGGTGCCGAGGGTCGCGTCGATGTTCTCGCCGTCGACCAGGACGTACGTGGTTCTCGCTACCTCACCCATGGCCGCAGACTACGGCGTCCCCCTCGCAGCGAGGGCTGCCGGCGAGCGGTGCTACTTCTTCCCGAGGTCGATGTGGTTCTTGGCGTCGGCCTTGGCGTGCTTCTCGGCCCGCTTCTCCTTGATCGACTTGGCCGGCTTCTTGGCCAGGTGCTGTCGAGGTGACTTGTCGGCCATGGGGTACTCCCAGCGTGAGGGAACCCGGGCGGCTCCGTGCACCGACCCTACGCCGCCCATCCCACGAAGCGCTCAGTCGTCGTCCTCGTCGGCGTTGTCGGTGTCCCGCTTGTGCCGCTGCCCCGGGCTGAGCAGCGACTCCAGCTCGGCCTCGACGTCGGGCGTGGTGATGAACAACAGCTCGTCGAGCGGCTCGAGGGCGTCGTCGCGGCTCGGCGCGATGGGGTGCCCCTCGCGGATGATGCCGGTGAGCACCGTGTTGCCCGGCCACGGCACGTCACCGACGCGCGAGCCGGCATACGGGCTGCCGACGGGCAGCGTCATCTCGACCATCATCGCCTTGCCCTGCTGGAACTCGAAGATGCGCACCAGGTCGCCGACGCTCACGGCCTCCTCGACGAGCGCGGTCATCAGCCGTGGCGTCGACACGGCGACGTCGACGCCCCACGCCTCGTCGAACATCCAGTCGTTCTTCGGGTTGTTGACCCGGGCCACGGTGCGGGGCACCCCGAACTCGGTCTTGGCCAGCAGCGACAGCACGAGGTTGACCTTGTCGTCACCAGTGGCCGCGACGACGACGTCGCACTCGGCGAGCCCCGCCTCGCTGAGCGCCTCGATCTCGCAGGCATCGGCCTGTAGCCAGCTGGCGTCGGGGACCTTCCGCACGCGCTCGCCATTGGCGTCGCGGTCGATGAGCAGCACGTGGTGGCCGTTGCGCAGCAGCTCGCGGGCGATGGACCGCCCGACACTGCCGGCTCCGGCGATGACGACGCGCATGGGGGTTGGCCTTTCGAGGGGTCAGTGCACGGGCGGTGCGGCGTCCAGGACGCGCTCCGCGATGGCGAGGTCCGCGCGCTGCAGCGCGATGTGCAGGAGGTCGCCCTCCTGGTACACGGTGTCGGGCCCGGGGATCATCCCGTCGCCCAGCCGGGTGAGGTAGGCGAGCCGGCCACCGGTCGCCGCCTCGATGTCGGTCAGGCGCCTGCCGATCCAACCCGCGGACACCGGCATCTCGGCGATGACGACCTTCCCGGAGGGATCGGTGAACTCGGGGACGTGGCCCTGCGGGAGCAGTCGGCGCAGCATCTGGTCGCTCGTCCACTTCACCGTGGCTACGGTGGGGATGCCGAGCCGCTGGTAGATCTCAGCGCGGCCCGGGTCGTAGATGCGCGCCACCACGTGCTCGACGCCGTACTTCTCGCGCGCGACGCGGGCGGCGAGGATGTTGGAGTTGTCGCCGCTCGAGACGGCGGCGAAGGCGTAGGCGTGGTCGATGCCGGCAGCGCGCAGCGTGTCGCGGTCGAAGCCGACACCCTGCACGGTGCGGCCCTCGAACGTGGTGCCGAGGCGTCGGAAGGCGACCTCGTCCTGGTCGATGACGGCGACCTCGTGACCGGCGTGCTCGATGGCCCGGGCGAGAGCTGCGCCGACGCGGCCACAACCCATGATGACGAAGTGCACGATGCCGACGCTACACCGAGGTGGTGGGCTCGGTGAGACTCTTCCGGTAGGCGTGCACAGCCGCCGACGGTGCGGCATACAGTATCTGACGTGTCTTCACCAGGACGGGTCGTCAAGCGTGTGATCCTCGGCCGCGCGATGCGCAGCGACCGCCTCGGCGAGACCCTGCTCCCCAAGCGCCTCGCCCTACCCGTCTTCGCCAGCGACGCACTGTCCTCTGTCGCCTACGCCCCCGACGAGATCCTCCTGACGCTCGGCCTGGCCGGTGGAGCGCTCGCGCTGACGAGCTCGTGGAAGATCGCCTTGGCGGTCGTCGTGGTGATGGCCGTCGTCATCATGAGCTACCGCCAGAACGTGCACGCCTATCCCTCGGGTGGCGGCGACTACGAGGTGGCCAGCGTCAACCTCGGCCCCAAGGCAGGGCTCACCGTCGCCAGTGCCCTGCTCGTCGACTACGTCCTCACCGTGGCGGTCTCGGTGTCGGCCGGGGTGCAGAACGCCGCCAACGCGTTCGGCTTCGTGCGTGGCAAGGAGGCCGTGATCGGCGTGGCGATCGTCGCGGCCCTCACGGCGATGAACCTGCGCGGTGTCCGCGAGTCCGGTACGGCCTTCGCGATCCCGACCTACCTGTTCATGGTGACGATCATCGGGATGTCGCTCGTGGGCTTCTACCGCGAGGTGACGGGCACGCTGCCGCCGGCCGAGAGCGCGAGCCTCGAGCTGCTGCCGGAACCCGGCTACGAGGCGCTCGGCGGGCTCGCCATGGCCTTCCTCCTGCTCCGGGCGTTCTCCTCCGGGTGTGCGGCGCTCACCGGCGTCGAGGCGATCAGCAACGGTGTCCCGGCGTTCCGCAAGCCCAAGAGCAAGAACGCGGCCACCACCTTGCTGCTCATGGGCGTCGTCGCCATCACGATGCTCCTGTCGATGGTCACCCTCGCCCGGTGGACCGGCATCAAGTACGCCGAGGACCCGGCGACGCAGCTGACCCGTGACGGCGTGCCGGTCGGTGACAGCTACGTGCAGGACACCGTGATGGGGCAGGTGGCGCACTCGGTGTTCTCCGGGTTCGGACTCGGCGTCGTCCTGGTGTCCATCGTCACCGGGCTCATCCTGGTCCTCGCGGCCAACACCGCCTTCAACGGCTTCCCGGTGCTCGGCTCGATCCTCGCGCGGGACGGCTTCCTCCCGCGCCAGCTGCACACCCGTGGCGACCGGCTCGCCTTCTCGAACGGCATCATCATCCTCGCCGCGGCTGCCGCCGGGCTGATCGTCATCTACAACGCTGAGGTCACCCGGCTCATCCAGCTCTACATCGTCGGCGTCTTCGTCTCCTTCACGCTCTCCCAGATCGGGATGGTGCGGCACTGGACGCGCCACCTGACGCTCGAGCGCAACCCTCAGGTGCGCAGCCAGATGATCCGCAGCCGGGTCATCAACGGCATCGGTGCCGCGATGTGCGGCACCGTCCTGATCGTCGTCCTCGCGACCAAGTTCACGCACGGGGCCGGGTACGCGATCGCCGCCATGGCCGTGCTGTTCCTCGTCATGATGCGCATCCGCCGCCACTACGACCAGGTCCGCGACGAGCTGGCGGTGAGTGAGGGCGACACCCGGCACCAGCTGCTGCCGTCGCGGGTGCACGCCATCGTCCTGGTGGCGAAGGTCCACAAGCCGACCCTGCGGGCCCTGTCCTACGCCCGGGCGACCAGACCCTCGATCCTCGAAGCCCTCACCGTCGACGTCGACCCCGACGAGACCAAGGCGCTGCAGCTCGAGTGGGACCGTCGCGACATCCCGGTGCCGCTCAAGGCGCTCGACAGCCCCTACCGCGAGATCACCCGGCCGGTGGTCGACTACGTGAAGTCGATCCGCTCCGGCAACCCGCGTGATCTCGTCGTCGTCTACATCCCGCAGTACGTCGTCGGCCACTGGTGGGAGCAGATCCTGCACAACCAGAGCGCGCTGCGCCTGCGTACCCGGCTGCTGTTCACGCCGGGCGTCATGGTGTCGTCGGTGCCCTGGCAGCTCGCGTCGTCGCAGGGCATGGAAGAGCGGATGGACGGCCCCGTCGCCGGTGACGTGCGCCGCGGCGAGAGCTGATGCCCGAGCACCAGGGCAGCGGGCTCACGGTCGGCGACGAGGTCGAGGTCGACGTCACAGCGGTCGCCCACGGCGGCCACTGCATCGCGCGCCACGACGGCCAGGTGCTGTTCGTGCGCCACACCCTGCCCGGAGAGCGGGTGCTGGCCCGGGTCACCGAGACCGGCGCCGGGGAGCGCTTCGTGCGGGCGGATGCCGTCGCCGTGGTCATGGCGTCACCGGACCGGGTCACCCCCTCGTGCCCGTACGCCGGCCCCGGGCTCTGCGGTGGCTGCGACTTCCAGCACGTCGCGCTGCACCGCCAGCGTGAGCTCAAGGCCGACGTCGTGCGCGAGCAGATGGCGCGGCTGGCCCACCTCGAGGTCGAGGTCGAGGTCGAGGTGGTCCCCGGCGACGACCACGGGCTCGACTGGCGCACCCGCGTCGAGTTCGCCGTCGACGACGAGGGCCGGGCCGGGCTGCGCCGCCACCGCTCGCACGACGTCGTCGAGATCGACCACTGCCGCATCGCCGCCCCGGGCATCGACCGGCTCCGGGTCACCGAGCAGCGCTGGCCAGCAGTGGAGGCCGTCGACGCCGTCGCTCCGTCGGTCGGTGAGCCGCTCGTCGTGGCGGTGCCCCGGCGCGACGGTGCCGGTGGGGCACGGCCTCCTGATGCTTCCGCGGGGCTCGGGGTTCCCGAGGTCCCCGTCATCCGCGAACGGGTCGACGCGACCTGGCAGGGCTCCGACGGGAGGGAGCAGGAGCTGGCCGGCGAGCTCGCCGTGTCGGCACGGGGCTTCTGGCAGGTGCACCCGGGTGCGGCCCGCACCTTCGTTGAGGCCGTCATGGAGGCTGCCGACGTGCGTTCGGGCGAGCGGGCCCTCGACCTGTATGCCGGGGTGGGTCTGTTCGCCTCGGCGCTCGCCGCCGCGGTCGGTACCGAGGGCCAGGTCGTGGCCGTGGAGTCCGACCCCGAGGCGACCCGTCACGCGCGGGCCAACCTCGCCCACCGCCCGAACGTCGCGGTGCTGACCGCCCGTGTCGACGACGCCTTCGGGGTCGCCCGGCCGGCCCGGCGAGGCAGCGCGAAGCAGCGGGGGAGCCGTCCGCGCAAGCCGTCGCGCTCCGTGCTGATGCCGACGGCGGCCGACGTCGTGGTGCTCGACCCGCCGCGCACCGGCGCCGGGCGCGGCATCTGCACCGAGGTGGTCCGGCTCGGCCCGCGGGTGATCGTCTACGTCGCGTGCGACCCCGCGGCGCTGGCCCGCGACACCGCCTACCTGGCCGACCTCGGGTACCGGCTGGACGGCCTGCGGGCGTTCGACGCCTTCCCGATGACGCACCACGTCGAGTGCGTGGCGCGCTTCGTCCGGGACTGATCCGCAGGTGCGTCGCCGGCCTCGCGAGGCGGTACGGCGGCATAGGCTCGACCCGATCGACCCCGTGTGGTTAGATATCTTGACGTCAAGATAAATCACGGCAATCGCGCGATGATGCACGACTGAAGGGAGCCCCGGTGGCCAGCATGAACAGCTTCGACGCCCAAGGCACGCTCGAGGTGGGTGAGCAGTCCTACGGGATCTACCGGCTCGCCGCGGTCGAGGGGAGCGAGTCGCTGCCCTACAGCCTCAAGGTGCTCCTCGAGAACCTGCTGCGTACGGAGGACGGCGCGAACATCACCGCCGACCACGTCCGCGCCGTGGGCGGGTGGGACGCGAACGCCGAGCCCGACACCGAGATCCAGTTCACGCCGGCGCGCGTGATCATGCAGGACTTCACGGGGGTGCCCTGCGTCGTCGACCTCGCCACCATGCGCGAGGCCGTGGCCGAGCTCGGTGGCGACGCCACCAGGATCAACCCGCTCGCCCCGGCCGAGCTGGTCATCGACCACTCGGTGATCATCGACGTCTTCGGCCGCCCCGACGCCTTCGAGCGCAACGTCGCCATCGAGTACGAGCGCAACGAGGAGCGCTACAAGTTCCTGCGCTGGGGCCAGACCGCCTTCGACGACTTCAAGGTCGTCCCGCCGGGCACCGGCATCGTGCACCAGGTCAACATCGAGCACCTCGCGCGCACCGTCATGGTCCGCGACGGCGTGGCCTACCCCGACACCTGTGTCGGCACCGACAGCCACACCACGATGGTCAACGGCATGGGCGTGCTCGGCTGGGGCGTGGGCGGCATCGAGGCCGAGGCGGCCATGCTCGGCCAGCCCGTGTCCATGCTCATCCCGCGCGTCGTCGGCTTCAAGCTCTCCGGTTCGATCCCCTCCGGCGCCACCGCGACCGACGTCGTGCTCACGATCACCGAGATGCTGCGCAAGCACGGTGTCGTCGGCAAGTTCGTCGAGTTCTACGGCGAGGGCGTCTCGGGCGTGCCGCTGGCCAACCGCGCCACGATCGGCAACATGAGCCCCGAGTTCGGTTCCACCTGTGCGATCTTCCCCATCGACGAGGTCACGCTCGACTACCTGCGCCTCACCGGCCGCTCGGCCGAGTCGGTCGCGCTCGTCGAGGCCTACGCCAAGGAGCAGGGCATGTGGCTGCAGTCCGGCCCGGACCAGCCGGAGGCCCGCTACAGCGAGTACCTCGAGCTCGATCTCTCGACGGTGGTGCCCTCCATCGCCGGCCCGAAGCGCCCCCAGGACCGCATCGTCGTGGCGCAGGCGAAGGAGGCGTTCCGCAAGGTCCTGCCCACCTACGTCTCGCACCACGAGGGCGATGCCGGAGTGGCCTCCAGCTTCCCGGCGAGCGACCCCTCGCCGCAGGGCAGCACCGACGGCACCAATGGCGGGTCAAAGCCCGCCGAGGAGGGTGACGGCTCCGGCCGCCCGTCGCGCAAGGTGTCGGTCACCACCTCGGAGGGTGCGACGTTCGAGATCGACCACGGCATCGTGTCGATCGCCTCGATCACCTCGTGCACCAACACCTCGAACCCCTCGGTGATGATGGCCGCGGCGATGCTCGCCAAGAACGCCGTCGAGAAGGGCCTGTCCGTGGCGCCCTGGGTCAAGACGTCGATGGCGCCCGGCTCGAAGGTCGTCACCGGCTACTACGAGAAGGCCGGGATGTGGCCCTACCTCGAGAAGCTCGGCTTCCACCTCGTCGGGTACGGCTGCACGACGTGCATCGGCAACTCCGGCCCGCTGAACGACGAGATCTCGAAGGCGATCAACGACCACGACCTCGCTGTCGTGTCGGTGCTCTCGGGCAACCGCAACTTCGAGGGCCGGATCAACCCGGACGTCAAGATGAACTACCTCGCGAGCCCGCCGCTCGTCATCGCCTACGCCCTGGCCGGCACGATGGACTTCGACTTCGACACCGAGCCGCTCGGCACGGGCACCGACGGCGAGCCGGTCTTCCTGCGGGACATCTGGCCCGCCCCGGTCGACGTCGAGGCGACGATCCAGCGGGCGATCAGCAAGGAGCTGTTCACCACCGACTACGCCGACGTGTTCGCCGGCGACGAGCGCTGGCAGTCACTGCCCACGCCCGAGGGCAACACCTTCGACTGGGACGCCGACTCGACCTACGTGCGCAAGCCCCCGTACTTCGACGGCATGCAGCTCGAGCCCTCGCCGGTCACCGACATCACCGGTGCGCGCGTGCTCGCCAAGCTCGGCGACTCGGTGACGACCGACCACATCAGCCCGGCCGGTTCCATCAAGGCCGACAGCCCGGCGGGCAGGTACCTCGCCGACCACGGTGTCGAGCGCAAGGACTTCAACTCCTACGGCTCGCGCCGCGGCAACCACGAGGTGATGATCCGCGGCACGTTCGCGAACATCCGCCTGAAGAACCTCCTGCTCGACGGGGTGGAGGGCGGCTTCACCCGGAACTTCCTCGCGGGTGGCGAGCAGAGCGCGATCTTCGACGCGTCGGCCGCGTACCAGGAGGCCGGCATCCCGCTCGTCATCCTGGCGGGCAAGGAGTACGGCTCCGGGTCCTCGCGCGACTGGGCGGCCAAGGGCACCGCGCTGCTCGGCGTGCGCGCCGTGATCGCCGAGTCCTACGAGCGCATCCACCGCTCCAACCTGATCGGGATGGGTGTGCTGCCGCTGCAGTACCCCGCCGGCCAGAACGCCGAGTCGCTCGGCCTCACCGGCACCGAGACCTTCGCGATCACCGGGGTGGAGGCCCTCAACGAGGGCGGCATCCCCAAGACGGTCACGGTGACGGTCACGGGCGAGGACGGCTCGGAGTCGCGCTTCGAGGCGGTCGTGCGCATCGACACCCCGGGCGAGGCAGACTACTACCGCAACGGCGGCATCCTGCAGTACGTCCTGCGCTCGCTGGTCGCCTGACCCGCAGCCCGCGTGAGTGCGGAAAGTGGTCGCCCTGGCAACCACTTCCGCACTCACCGCGCGTAGTGGGGGCTCAGCCGCACGACGTCGCCCACGACGACAACGGCAGGGTTCTCGACCCCGACCTCCTGCGCCCGCGTCGCGATCTCGCCGAGCGTCCCGAAGGTGACCCGCTGGTCGGGGGCGAACCCTCGCTCGACGATCGCCACCGGGCAGGAGGCCGGCCGGCCGGCCTCCAGCAGCGCCTGTGCCGACCGCGCGAGGCGGCCGACGCCCATGAGGAGGACGACGGTGTGGTCGGTGCCCGGTGGCACCGCCGGCAGCTCGTCGTGGCCGGTGACGACGGTGAACCCGCGAGCGACACCGCGGTGGGTCACCGGGATGCCGGCCGCGGCCGGCACCGCGACCGCGCTCGTCACGCCGGGTACGACCTCGACCCGGATGCCGTGCGCCTCGCACGCCAGCCGTTCCTCTCCACCACGGCCGAGCACGTAGGGGTCGCCGCCCTTGAGGCGTACGACGGCCCTCCCGGCGAGGGCCTGCTCGACGAGGAGGTCGTTGATGGCGTCCTGGGCCAGGGCGTGCCGGCCGGGAGCCTTGCCGACGTCGACGACGACGACGGTGGAGGGCAACCTGTCCACCACCGCACGCGGGGCGAGCCGGTCGAGCACCACCACGTCGGCCGACGCGAGCAGCTCGCGCGCCCGGCTGGTGAGCAGCCCGTCCGCCCCCGGCCCACCGCCGACCAGGGCCACCCAGCCGGCGCCCGGGCGTGGTGCGTGCCGTCGCAGGTCGAGGCCGCCACCGGCGAGGAGCGCGTCCACGGCTCGGGTGACGCCCGCGGCCAGGGCCGGGTCAGCGGGGGAGTGGGTGGTGACCATGACGGTGCCGTCGGGGGTCGAGATGCGGGTGCTGGGTGGCAGCGCGGCAGTGCCGCCCCCGGCCGTCGAGGCGTCGACGCACCACAGGCGGGCCGTCAGCGCGTCGGCCCGCACGGCGTCATCCGTGGCCCCGTCGCCCGACCCGACGACGACGAACCACGCGCTGTCGAGGTCCCCGACCCCCGCGTACTCCCCTGCGGCCCAGGTGAGCCCACCCGACACGGCCAGCTCCTCGAGCTCCTCGCAGAGCCACGGGGCCACCACGTGCACGAGCGCGCCGGCGCCCACCAACGCACGGGCGGCGGCAACGACGCGCGGGGCACCGCCCACCACGAGCGCCCGCCGCCCGGTGAGGTCGAGCCCGACGGGCAGGGTCACCGTGGGTGCTCTCCGGGAGCCACGGCATCCGCCATGGCGGCTGCGAGGGTGCGACCGTCGTCAGGGTCGATGAGCAGGAACGCGCCGCCGCGGCGGGAGGTCGAGTAGGCCTCGACGGGAAGCGGGGAGGCGAACCGCACCGTGACACGGCCGATGTCGTTGAGCGCCAGCCGGTCGGTGGCCGCCAGCCGGAGGGCGTCGAGGTCGAGGCGGCCGTCGATCGACCGCACGACGGCGAGCGCCGTGCGCGAGCCGTGCTTGACGAGCAGCCGTGCCCCGGGGCGCAGCTCGTCGTCGCCGAGCCAGCAGGCCAGTGCGGTCACCTCCTGGCGCAGCGGCACCGGGTCCACCGCCGCGGCGAGCAGGTCGCCCCGGCTGACATCGACGTCGTCGCAGAGCCGGATGGACACCGACTGCGGTGCCACCGCGACGTCGAGGGAGCGCTCCCCGAGGTCGATGCCGGCCACGGTGGTCCGCGAACCGGAGGGCAGCACGACGACCTCGTCGCCGACGCGCACCGAGCCGGAGGCGAGCTGACCGGCATACCCGCGGTACTCCACGTGCTCGGGGGCTCGGGCGGCGCCCTGCGGGCGGATGACGGCCTGCACCGGCATCCGGAACGACTCGTGCACCGGGTCGGTGTCGGGCGGCAGCGTCTCGAGCAGCTCGAGCAGCGAGGGCCCCTCGTACCAGGGCGTGTTGGATGAACGGTCGACGACGTTGTCGCCGACGAGCGCCGAGACGGGCACGGCGTGGGCGTGCGGGATGCCGAGCTCCGTGGCGATCGCCCGCACGTCGGCGGCCACGCTGCGGAAGACGTCCTCGCTGTGCTCGACGAGGTCGATCTTGTTCACGGCTATGACCACGTGCGGCACCCGCATCAGCGCGGAGACGGCGAGGTGGCGACGGGTCTGCTCGAGCACGCCCTTGCGGGCGTCGACGAGCAGCACCAGCGCGTCGGCCGTCGACGAGCCGGTCACCGCGTTGCGGGTGTACTGCACGTGGCCGGGGCAGTCGGCGAGGACGAACGAGCGCTGCGCCGTGGCGAAGTAGCGGTAGGCGACGTCGATGGTGATGCCCTGCTCGCGCTCGGCGCGCAGGCCGTCGGTGAGCAGCGCGAGGTCGGCCGAGGCCAGCCCCCGGTCGCGGCTGACCCGCTCGACGGCATCGAGCTGGTCGGCGAGCACGGCCTTGGAGTCGTGCAACAGTCGGCCCACGAGGGTGGACTTGCCGTCGTCGACCGAGCCGGCGGTCGCGAGGCGCAGCAGGGTGCTCATCGCGGGGCCCCCGTGAAGTATCGGAGCCGGGTCCCCCGCTTCGCGTGGGCGAACTTCATGGGGTGCATCAGAAGTAGCCCTCCTTCTTGCGGTCCTCCATGGCGGCCTCGGAGATCCGGTCGTCGGCACGGGTGGCGCCGCGCTCGGTCAGCGTGGACGCCGCGACCTCGCTCACGACGTCAGCAACGGATGCCGCGTCGCTCTCGACGGCGCCGGTGCACGACATGTCGCCCACGGTGCGGTAGCGCACCCGGCGGGTGGCCACGGTCTCGTCGGCGCGGGGCTGCGAGACCGGACCGACGGCCAGCAGCATGCCGTCGCGCTCGTAGATCTCGCGGTCGTGCGCGTAGTAGAGCCCGGGCAGCTCGATGCCCTCGCGCTCGATGTAGCGCCACACGTCGAGCTCGGTCCAGTTCGACAGCGGGAAGACCCGCACGTGCTCACCGGGGCGGTGCCGCGGGTTGAAGATGTTCCACAGCTCGGGGCGCTGGTTCTTGGGGTCCCACTGGCCGAAGTCGTCGCGCAGGCTCACGACGCGCTCCTTGGCGCGGGCCTTCTCCTCGTCGCGGCGGCCACCGCCGAAGACGCCGTCGAAGCGGTGCGTCGCGATCGCCTCGAGCAGCGGCTGGGTCTGTAGCGGGTTGCGGGTGCCGTCGGCCCGCTCACGCAGCCGCCCGTCGTCGATCCAGTCCTGCACCGAGGCCACCTCGAGGCGCAGCCCGAGCCGCGCGACGGTGCCGTCACGGTAGGTGAGCACCTCGGGAAAGTTGTGGCCGGTGTCGACGTGCAACACCGGGAACGGGATGGGCGCCGGCCAGAACGCCTTGGCCGCCACGTGCAGCATCACGACGGAGTCCTTGCCGCCGCTGAAGAGCAGCACCGGCCGCTCGAGCTCGGCGGTGATCTCGCGGATGACGAGCATCGCCTCGCTCTCGAGGAGGTCCAGCTGGCTCAGCACCGGCAGGTCGAAGGACTCGGCAGGGTGCAGGTCGGTGGTCACGTGGGTCGTCACGGGCAGCGCCTCGATCAGGGTGTCGGTGGTGGTCACGCGTGCAACCCGCACTCGGTCTTGGCGGAATCGGCCCAGCGCCCGGCGCGCGGGTCGTCGCCGGGCGCTGGGCGCCGGGTGCACGGCTCGCAGCCGATCGACGGGTAGCCCTCGGAGAGAAGCAGGTTCACCGGCACCCGGTGCTCGACGGCATGGTCGACGGCCTCGTCGAAGGTCCACGCCGCGAGGGGGTTCGCCTTGACGAGGCCGAACTGCTCGTCGAAGGTCACCAGCGGGGTGTCGGCGCGCGTGGGCCCCTCGTCGCGCCGGATGCCGGTCACCCACGCCTCGTAGCCGGCCAGGGCCGACCGCAGCGGCTCCACCTTGCGCATCCGGCAGCAGGCGGCCGGATCGCGTTCGTACAGCCGCGGTCCGAACGCGGCATCCTGCTCGGCGACCGTCAGGGTGGGCAGCACGTCGACGACGGTGACGTCCAGCTCGCGGGCCACCCGCGCGCGGGTGCCGTACGTCTCGGCGAAGTGGTAGCCGGTGTCGAGGAAGAGCACGTCGACGCCGGGGGCGGCCTTCGCGACGACCGCGGGCAGCACGGCGTCCGCCATGCTGCACGCGACGGCGAGGGTGCCCGGGAAGGTGCGCGCGGCCCAGGCCGTCACCTCGTCCGCCGAGGCGTCGGGCCCGAGCTCGCGAGCGCCCCGCTCCGCCAGCGCCCGCAGCTCGTCGGTGCCACGGCGCGCTGCACGGGTGCCCGTGGTCGTCGCGGTGGTGTCGGTGGTCATCGCAGCTCCTCCTCGTCGACGCGGTGGACCCAGCTCGAGAACGTCTCGCCGGCCTCGCGCTGGTCGAGCCAGCGGCGCACGAGGCGTTCGACGAGGTCGGGGAGGTCGGCGGCAGTGACCTTCAGGCCACGCACGGTGCGACCCAGACCGGCCTCGTCGCGGTCGGCGGAGGCGAGGCCGCCACCGAGGTGCACCTGGAAGCCCGCCTCCTGCTCACCGTCGAGTGTGACGATCTGGCCCTTGAGGCCGATGTCGGCGACCTGGATGCGGGCGCACGAGTTGGGGCAGCCGTTGACGTTGAGCGTGATCGGGGTGTCGAGCCGGTCCGTGACGTCGGCGAGGCGGCGCTCGAGCTCGGCGATCGCCGTGGCAGCGGTGGCCTTGGTCTCGACGATCGCGAGCTTGCAGAACTCGATGCCGGTGCAGGCCATGGTGTGGCGGCGGAAAGGGCTGGGGGAGACCGAGAGCCCGAGGGACTCGAGTCCGGCGACGAGGTCGTCGAGGGACTCCGGGGCGACATCGAGCACCACGAGCTTCTGGTGCGGGGTGAGCCGCACCCGGTCGGTGCCTGCAGCGGCCATGAGGTCGGCCAGCCCGGCGAGCACGTCGCCGCTGATGCGGCCCGCGACCGGGGCCGCCCCGACGTAGTGGTTGCCGTCCTTCTGCAGGTGCACCCCGACGTGGTCACCGGGCCCGGTCGGCGGGGCCGGGGGAGGGCCGTCCGGCAGGGCATGCCCGAGGTACTCGTTCTCGAGCACCTCGCGGAACTTCGCTGCGCCCCACTCGGCCAGGAGGAACTTCAGGCGTGCCTTGGTTCGCAGCCGGCGGTAGCCGTGGTCGCGGAAGATCGAGATGACGCCGAGCCACACGTCGGCGGCCTGCTCCGGTGCCACGAAGACACCGAGGCGCTCGGCCAGGCGCGGAGCGGTCGAGAGCCCACCGCCCACCCAGAGGTCGTAGCCGGCACCGAGCTGCGGGTGCACGACACCGACGAGCGAGATGTCGTTGATCTCGTGCACGACGTCCAGGCTGGGGTGCCCGGTGATCGCGGACTTGAACTTGCGGGGCAGGTTCGCCAGCTCGGGGTCGCCGACGAAGCGCCGGGTGATCTCGTCGATGGTCGGGGTCGGGTCGAGGATCTCGTCGGCGGCGACGCCGGCGAGCGGGCTGCCGAGGATGACGCGCGGGGTGTCGCCGCAGGCCTCGGTGGTCTGCAGGCCGACGTCCTCGAGGCGGCGCCAGATCTCGGGCACGTCCTCGACGCGGATCCAGTGGTACTGGATGTTCTGCCGGTCGCTGATGTCCGCGGTGCCACGGGCGAACTCGGTGCTGAGGTCGGCGAGCATCCGCAGCTGGCGCAGGGTGAGGCCGCCGCCGTCGAGGCGCACCCGCAGCATGAAGTACTCGTCGGAGAGCTCGGTGTCGTCGAGCTGCGCGGTGCGCCCACCGTTGATGCCGGGCTTGCGCTGGGTGTAGAGCCCCCACCAGCGAAAGCGCCCGCTGAGGTCCTGCGGCGGGATGGAGGCGAAGCCCTCCTTGGCGTAGACCTGCTCGATCCGGTCCCGGACGTTGAGGCCGCCGTCCTCCTGCTTCCACGCCTCGTTGGCGTTGAGCGGCTCGTGACCGTCGACGGCCCACTGACCGTTGGAGCGCCCGGCCCGCGGCGGGCGCAGGGCCCGCCCGGTCGAGGTCTCAGTCGGATGCGTCGTCATGGGTCCCCACCAGGTTGAAGTGTCGTGATTGCTTATCAAAGGTATAACGCTGCCTTATCTCAAGTCGACCGGTCCACGATGTGGTCGAGCGCGTATGATCGAACACGTGTTCGACTCAACGGCCGCGAGCGGTCCTCCGCTGCGCACCGGGACCCCCGGCTCGCCGGCCGGGCGGCGTTCCGCGGCGGGGGCCGGCGGGGTCGGCGGGGTCGGTGGTCCGCCCGGCTGGCCGCGCGGGGTCCCGCCGCCGGGCGAGGGGGGGTGGGACCACCGGGCCAGTGCCTGGCTGCTCGACCACTGCCCGCCGGACTATCGGCTCTACCCGGCCTGGCGTCGGCATCCGGTGGCGTTGGCGTGGTTCACGGTGCGCCATCTCGATGCCCAGCTCGACGCGATGCGCTCGGCCTACCGCGAGGTACGCGTCGACCTCGTCGACGACATCGGGCCGGAGGGTGTCGCGCAGGTGCTAGCCGACCTCGAGTGCGAGGGGGTGCGGCTGCTGTCGGCGCGGCGCGCCGCCGGGCTGCTGCTCGACGCCCTGCGCGGCCTCGACTTCGTGCCGAAGCTGTGACGCCCCGGCGTCAGTCAGCGGGCGCGCGAGCGCACTCGGTCCACGAGGTCCTCGGCGGCCTCGGGCCAGTGCGGGTGCTCGAACTCGTAGCCGGCCTCCAGGAGTCGACCGGGAACGACCCGACGGCTCTTCAGCAGCAGCTCGGTGTCGGTACGAAGCACCCAGGCGCCGATCTCAGCCATCCACGCGGTGGCCGGGAGCCCCACTCTGCGACCCCAGGCCCGGCGCAGCACACGCATCAGGTCGCGCTGCGTCACCGGCCCGGGCGCGCACAGGTTCACCGGCCCGTCGAGGTCGTCGCGGTCCAGCAGCAGCTCGACGGCACCGACGAAGTCGTGGTCGTGGATCCAGGACACGTACTGCCCGCCGCCGGCGACGGGGCCGCCGAGCCCGAGCCGAGCCATCCGCAGCAACACGTCGAAGACACCGCCGTGGTCCGGGCTCATCACCATCGCGGAGCGCAGCGCCACCCGGCGCGTGAGCGGCACCGCCGCTTCCCTCTGGGCCGCCTCCCAGCGCCGGGCGATGCGCACGCTGTACTCCCAGTAGCCGGGCACTCCCGGCTCGTTCCCGCCGAGAGCTCCGGTGGCCTCGTCGTTCGCGGCGTCGCGCCGGTCGGCGTAGATCGTGGCGGTGCTCATCTGCAGCCACACCCTCGGAGGGCCGGCCGCGCGGGCGATCGCCTCACCCACCACGCGGGTCGACTCCACGCGCGAGTCCATCATCTGCCGCAGGTTCTGCGCCGTGTACCGACAGCTGACGGTGCGACCGGCGAGGTTGACCACCGCGTCGGACCCGTCGACCTCCGCCGCCCAGTCGCCGAGGGTGCGGCCGTCCCACACGAGGTGCCTGACGCCCGGTTCCAGCGGCCCCGGATGCCTGCTCAGCACCACCACCTCGTGGCCGCGCGTCGACAGCGCACGCCGCAGGATCCCCCCGACCTGACCCGTTCCCCCCGCAATGACGACCTTCACCCCGCGAGCATAGAACGACGCCGCAGGGGGACCGTCCGGGCCCCTGCAGGAGTCGTGCAGGAGTCGTGCCGGAGCCGTCGGGGAGTCCGGGAGGGTGCCGGTGGAGGGCGAGTGAGCGCCTAGACTCGGGGGGTTCGTCCGCATGCTGCATCGTCGACATCCAGGAGGTAGGCACCGGTGAGCCTGCTCGAGCGCATCGAGGGACCCGACGACCTCAGGTCCCTGCGCCCAGACCAGATGTCGGCCCTCGCCGGGGAGATCCGGCGCTTCCTCGTCGAGGAGGTCTCGCGCACCGGCGGGCACCTCGGGCCCAACCTCGGGGTCGTCGAGCTCACCATGGCCATCCACCGCGTCTTCGACTCGCCGCACGACACCGTGGTGTTCGACACCGGCCACCAGTCCTACGTGCACAAGCTGCTCACCGGGCGCCGCGACTTCACCGGCCTGCGCACCCAGGGTGGGCTGTCCGGTTACCCCAGCCGCGCGGAGTCCGAGCACGACGTCGTCGAGAACTCCCACGCGTCGGCCTCGTTGTCCTGGGCGCACGGCATCGCCGCGGGCCGTGTCGTGACAGGCGAGCGCGACCGGCACACGATCGCGGTCATCGGTGACGGCGCCCTCACCGGTGGCATGGCCTGGGAGGCGCTCAACAACATCGCCGCCGAGCCCGACCTGCCGCTCGTCATCGTCGTCAACGACAACGAGCGCTCCTACGCCCCCACCCGCGGCGGCCTCGCCGACCACCTGGCGACGCTGCGCACGACACGCGGCTACGAGCGGTTCCTCGACTGGGGCAAGCACACCCTGGCCCGCACCCCCGTCGTCGGCGGAGCGATGTACGAGACCCTGCACGGGGTGAAGAAGGGCATCAAGGACATCGTCGCGCCGCAGGGCCTGTTCGAGGACCTCGGCCTGAAGTACCTCGGCCCGGTCGACGGCCACGACGAGCCGGCCATCGAGGCGGCGCTGCGCAAGGCACGGGCCTTCGGCGGGCCGGTGCTGGTGCACGTGCTGACCCAGAAGGGCCGCGGCTACGACCCCGCCATCACCGACGAGGCCGACCAGTTCCACGCCGTGGGGGTCATCAACCCCGAGACGGGCCTGCCGCTCGAGATCGCCGGGCGCAGCTGGACCGACGAGTTCAGCGACGAGATGGTGCGCATCGGCGAGGAACGGCCCGACGTCGTGGCGATCACCGCCGCGATGATGATCCCGGTCGGGCTGCGGGACTTCTGCGCCCACTTCCCCGAGCGCACCTTCGACGTCGGCATCGCCGAGCAGCACGCCCTGACCATGGCGGCCGGGCTGTCCTTCACGGGGCTGCACCCCGTCGTCGCCGTCTACGCCACCTTCCTCAACCGCGCCTTCGACCAGCTGCTCATGGACTGCGCGATGCACCGCGCCGGCGTCACCGTGGTGCTCGACCGCTCCGGAATCACCGGCCCGGACGGCGCCTCCCACCACGGCATGTGGGACATGACGATCAGCGGCATCGTGCCCGGGCTGCACCTCGCCGCGCCGCGCGACGGCTCCCAGGTCGCGCGCGCCGTGCGCACCGCGGTCGACATCGCCGACGCCCCGTCGGTGGTCCGGTTTCCCAAGGGCTCGGTCGGCGACCCGGTGGTGGCCGTGCGCGCCGCTGGAACGGTCGACGTGCTCGCCGAGCCCGACGACGCCGACGTCGACCTGCTGCTCGTCGGCATCGGCTCGATGGCCGTCACGGCGTTGGCCGCGGCCGAGAAGCTCACCGCCGAGGGCGTGCGGGTGCGGGTGGTCGACCCCGTCTGGGCGCTGCCGGTCAGCTCCGACGTCGTCGCCCTCGCCCGCGCGGCCGGCCGGGTGGCCGTCATCGAGGACAACGTCGTCGTCGGGGGCATCGGCTCGCAGGTCGAGCTCGCCCTGCGCGACGCCGGTGTGGACACGCCGGTGACCCAGCTCGGCATCCCCAAGGAGTTCCTCGACCACGGGTCGCGCGGCCAGGTGCTCGACCGGGTCGGGCTCACGCCGGATGCCGTGGCCGGTCGCCTCCGCGCGCAGCTGGGCTGAGTCAGGTCAGCTCGGACATCGCGGCGACCCGCACCACGGTGGAGGCCGCCGCGGCGAGCCGCTCGTCGAGCGTGACGAGGGCGTCGGCCTGCAGCCGGGTCAGCGCGACGTACTCGGCGTCGTAGGTGTCGGGCCAGCCCCATCGGTCGGCAAGGTCCCAGGCCACCCGCTGCAGCACCCGGTCGCCGAGCAACCGCAGCCGCAGCCCGCGCACGTGGGTGAGCAGGCCCTCCGCCTCGCCGCGGGTCAGCTCGCCGCGCTGCACGGCCGCGTGCAGGAGCGTGAGCACCTGGGAGCGCAGCAGGGCCGGAGCGAGCAGTTGGTGCTCCTCGCGCACCACTGCGCCGCTGCGCGCGAGCGCGACGGCGACATCCGGGCCGATGACGTAGCGGGTCATGGCGGCGGCCTCTCGCTGGTCCGGGGGTGGGTAGAGCCTCACGCTACGGGCGGCCTGCGACACCGGCGGGCAGGACTGCGGATGCCGCGCGCCCATCGCTGCGTGCGACCCGATCTTCTGCGTGGCCCGGTCCTGCCGAGTGCCGGACGTTCACTCGAGGCGGCCCGTGGTCGCAGGAGCTGTCCAGAAACAGCACCTGCGACCCCTGGAGCCCCCCGGGACCGCCGGGCCCGCCTTGGGGGGTGCCAGAGGCGCGACCCACCGCGCCCCCGGCACCCCTGAGCGACCAGCGCTCCCACGCAGAGGTTCACTCCGCACGGAACTGCCGCCGGGCGCACGTTCACCTCCAAGCTGAAGCGGTCCAGCGCTCTGGCCCAGGCAGGCAACCGTCGTCGGGTTCCGGGGCGGGGACGGGATACGCCCGTGGCGAACCCGCTGGACCTCGACCACACCGGAGGGTTGGCTGGCCCGATGA
>Ga0105047_10006078_pt1 | contig 20555 bp, 18 predicted proteins | sample MAT04_FD_78384 | JGI IMG/M metagenome (GOLD analysis project Ga0105047, IMG submission 78384) | Freshwater microbial communities from Lake Fryxell liftoff mats and glacier meltwater in Antarctica - MAT-04 (megahit assembly) | ecosystem: Environmental > Aquatic > Freshwater > Ice > Liftoff...
GGTCGAGCCGAGCCGGTCTTTGCCCGGCGGGTGGTGTCGGCCGTCTGGCGCCGGGGCCGCGGCCACACGCCCGGTGGGTCTTATCGGGCGAGGGTGTCGGACGACGAGCTCGGGGTGGTGGCGTCGGGCGTGCCGGGGACGGTGGTGGTGGACGAACCTGCGTTCTTGGTGATCTTCTGGCCCTCGGTGATCGTGATCGACAGGATCGTGTTCAGCTCGGTGACCGCGCCGCTCGCCGTGCCGGCCTTGCCGACGCCCTGCGACGCGTCGACGCCGTCGAGGATGATGCCGATCGTGGGTGTGCCCGGGGGGATCTCGTTGGAGAACTCGCCGAACCCCACGATGAGACGGCTGGTGACGTTCTTGCTGCCGGCCGGATCGAGCGCCATCGCCAGTTGGATCGAGGTCATGATCTGCTCAGGGCCGGTGTAGGGAACCGAGTAGCCAGGGCTCACGATGCCGTCGGTACCTTCCACCTTGCTTCCGGCCTCCCACCAGCCCCGCTCACGGGCAAAGTCGACCGGCATGCCGTCGTAGAAATGGTAGGCGGCAAGCACGAGGAAGTTGTTCACGATCTCGGCGGCCTCGGGGTTGCCTATCGTCCCCTTGATGTCGCCCTTCGTGGTCTTGATCACGATGTCGTAGCCCTGGTCGGCGGGGAAACATTGCGGCGGGGCCTTCTCGAAACTGGTGACTCGGCGTTCGGAGCCATCGATGCGAGGGCACGGCGTGTCGCCGGTGATGCGTTCCCCTGCGGCGATGGGGGTCACCGTGATCGGCGGGGCGGTGTTGGTGGGCGTTTCGCCAGCCACGGTGGTGGAAGTGGACGAGGTGGTGCTTTGGCCGGTTGCGACGTTGGTGGGGGTGCGGGACTTCAGGCCGGCATAGGCGACCGAGCCGATGATCAGCGCCACGACGGCCGCTCCCCCGACGGCGAACGATCGCTGCGTGCGTCGGTAGGCGGCGGCGGCTTCGTCGCGTGCGGCGATCTCGGCGGTTCGACGGTCGTGTTCACGTTGGCGTTGGGCTCGGGGGCTGGGCATCGGGCGGAGACGCTATCCAAACCCGGCGGTCGGCGCGAGTCGGCGAGATCGGTGAGGCCGCGGGATTGGAAGGGGTTCGGTTGTTCGGTAGCCTCGCCGGCCGTGGCACTCTTGGTCCAGAAGTTCGGCGGTACGTCGGTGGGCGACCCGGAACGCATGCGCAACGTGGCCGATCACATCGCCCGCACGGTGCGACGCGGCAACCGGGTCGTGATCGTGATCAGCGCCATGGGCAAGGAGACCGACGATCTCCTGCGGGTGGCGAGAGAGGTGTCCAACATCCGTCCAGGTCGTGAGATGGACATGCTCGTCACCGCGGGTGAGCGCAAGGCGATGGCGTTGTTGTGCATGGCGTTGGCCGACAAGGGCATCGAAGCGGAGTCGTTCACCGGGAGCCAGGCGGGCTTTCTCACCGACACGACACATATGAACGCCAAGATCGTCGACGTGAAACCCGATCGCATCCGTGCGTCGCTCGATGCGGGTCGCGTGCCGGTCGTGGGTGGGGCGCAGGGAATGTCGAGCGCCAAGGACGTCACCTTTCTCGGACGGGGTGGCTCCGATACCACCGCCGTCGCCATCGCCCACGCCCTCGGCGCCGATATGTGCGAGCTCTACACCGATGTCTCCGGGGTGTTCACCACCGATCCTCGGCTGGTGGAGACGGCCCGCAAGATGGAGCGGATCTCGTTCGACGAACTGCTCGAGATGACTGCCAACGGTTGCCCGAAGCCAGCGATGCGTTCGGTGGAGTACGCCCGGAATCACGGCGTCGATCTCCACGTGCGCTCCGCGTTCACCTGGGAGCACGGCACGTTGGTCACCAAGGAGGACCTCACCATGGAACAGGCCATCGTCTCGTCGGTCATCCCCGACATCGATGAAGCCAAGCTCACGATCGAGGGTGTCGACGACCGGCCCGGCATCGCCGCCCGGCTCTTTCGCGCGCTGGCCGACGCCAACGTCAACGTCGACATGATCGTGCAGAACACGTCACTCGCTGGTCACACCGACATCTCGTTCACTGTCCCCAAGTCCGACCTGGTCGACGCGAAACGGGTGTGCCACGGCATGATCGACGACGTGGGCGCGAAGGGGGTCACCACCGATGAAGCCGTGGCCCGGGTGAGTGTGATCGGGGCCGGCATGAAGTCGCACCCCGGTGTGGCGGCCACTGTTTTCGAAACCCTGGCGGCAAACGGGATCAACATCGAGATGATCTCCACTTCCGCGATTCGGATCTCGTGTGTGGTGAAGGAAGCACAGATTGAACATGCGGTGAGCGTTCTCCACGCCGCGTTCGAGCTGCAGAACGGCCCCAAACTCGTCGACTGAGCATTCGGCGACTTCCGCCCAGCTTCGGATCTCGCGGCGTCCTCAGATTCACCGCTCCGGCCAGGGGGCGTTCAACCGGGTTTTCGCCGTTCGTCCTTGCGAGATTCCGAACCGTGGCTCCAGATCGCTTTTCGAAGCGCCACCGGCTCAGGCTCCTCGCCGGCCGGCCACACCGCTTTGGGACGCCAGAAGACCGGAATGCCGACGGCGGCCTGAGGACCACGAGTGTGGGAGCCCACAATCGAGCGGGGGACGCGTCGGTGCCGCATTTGCCTACCGGTCGACTGGCGGCGGCCGTTACCCTGTCGGGCTATGCGTATCGGAGTCGTCGGAGCAACCGGTCAGGTCGGAGCAGTCGTCCGTAGCATCCTGGCCGAGCGCCAGTTTCCCGTTGGAGAGATGCGGTATTTCGCGTCGGCGCGGTCAGCGGGCAGGAAGCTGCCGTGGGCCGATACGGAGATCGAGGTAGAGGACGCCGCCGCCGCCGACTATTCCAACCTCGACATCGTGCTCATGTCGGCCGGCGCCACCACCTCGAGGGCGGAAGCGGAACGCATCGGTGCAAGCGGTCCGGTGGTGATCGACAACAGCTCGGCATGGCGTATGCACCCTGATGTGCCCCTCGTGGTGCCCGAGGTGAACGGCCACGCGCTCGACAAGTTGCCGAAGAACATCGTGGCGAACCCCAACTGCACCACCATGGTGGCGATGCCGGTGCTCAAGCCGCTTCACGAAGAGGCAGGGCTCGAAGCAATGGTGGTGAGCACCTACCAAGCCGTGTCGGGCGGCGGCCTGGCGGGAACGGCAGAACTCGATGAGCAGATCACCAAGATCGGCGACGCGGCAATCGCGTTGGCGATGAGCGGCTCGGCGGTCGACTTCCCCCCCCACAACAAGTTCCCCGCGCCGATCGCCTACAACGTGATTCCCTTCGCCGGAAACCTGGTCGACGACGGCTCCGAAGAAACCGACGAGGAACAGAAGTTTCGCAACGAGAGCCGCAAGATCCTCGAGCTGCCGAACCTCAAGGTGGCGGTCACCTGCGTGCGGGTGCCGGTGTTCACCGGTCACTCACTCTCGATCAGCGCGCGTTTCGCCAATGCCATCAAACCTGAGCAGGCGCGTCGGATCCTCGTGAAAGCCAAGGGCGTGGAGTTGGCCGACATCCCCACGCCGCTCATGTCCGCGGGAGTCGACCCCACCTTCGTCGGCCGAATCCGCGTCGACGACACCGTCCCCCACGGTCTGTCGCTGTTCCTCTCAGGGGACAACCTTCGCAAGGGTGCCGCGCTCAACGCCGTCCAGATCGCCGAAGCCATCCTCGACCGCCGCAGCTGATCTCACCCGTCGTGGGCATCTGGGTTTCCCGGGTTATGCCGGAGGTGGGTTGTCGACGTAACGAGTGGCGGCATCGGTGAGCGACAAGCCCAGTTGGTTCGCCAACGAGGCGAGCCAGGCCAGCACATCGCCAAGCTCGTGCAACTGCTCGGCGTCGGTGCCTTTGCGGGTGGCCTGTGCCAGCTCACCGAGTTCCTCGCAGAGCCACGCCACCGTGGCGGGGATCCCCCGCTCCCGGTCAGCCTCGCCATACAGGTCGTCCATGAGTTGTTGAAAGTCGGCGATCTCCATCAGCGGTGATCCTACGGGCGGCGGTCGACGGGGTTCCGTTGCCGCGTTCTGCGTGGCTGGCGGGCCTTCCGCCGTTCGTCGAGGTGGGCCGACTTCCTGGCGGGTACGGCATGTCCTCGGCAGTCCACGGAACTTTGCCCGACGCTCCGCGTCGCCGTTGCGGTCCGTGCGGCAGACTTCGCAGATGGGCCACCAACCTTCCGTAGGCACCGGGCGCACGGACCGTAAGGATCATGTGGACTCGGTCGACCTGACCGATCTGGAACGAGCGCTGGCGGAGGTGCTGAACTCGTTGGAGCCAGGCGATGTGATTACTTACGGGGAGGTTGCGCTGGAGGCGGGGTACCCCGGGCGGGCTCGGGCCGTCGGCCGTTTCCTTGCAGGGAGCGGCAGCGCCTACCCCTGGTGGCGTGTGGTGAATGCCGCGGGGAGGCTCGTGCCCGGCAACGAGGAGGAGCAGACCCGCCGGCTGGTCGCCGAGGGCGTGACCGTGCGAGCGGGAAAGGTCCGGTTGGTGCGCGCCGCAGCACCGCCGGGTGCCAGGCGACCGTGAGTCCATCGGGCCGGTCGCGGTCGGGGCTCCCTCAGTGCTGCCGGGTGCGAAGTGGTCATATCCACCCCACGCAGGCCTAGTCGGCCCGCGCCCCTTCGGGATGCCGCGACTTGTCGTCGACGCTGGCGATCGCTCCGGATGGTCCCCGGCCCGTCCGGGTGATCACACCTTCCAGGTCGTCCCGCAACTCGACGTAGCCCACTCGAATCGTGATGATTCCGAGCGCCAGCGCCGCCGGATCGCGCCGGGTGTCGTTGGCGATCGCCTCGAGTCGGGTATGCCAGATCCGCCCGCCGGCCTTGATCACCATCATGCGGGTGGGACTGAAAGCGTCGACGAACTCATGGCCGGGTTTCCCCGCGGCGCCGGCCTGGCGTTCGTAAGGAGGGAACCGGGGATCGGTGAGCAGGTCGTAGAGCCAGCGGCCGAACTTGCCTTGCGTTGGCCGTCGATCCTGGGGCGACACACCAGGAGTTCGTGCCGTTGCCGTGCTCCTCGGGAACGCCCGGTCGATGCCTGGACAGCGGCGTCCCATGCTTGATCGAGGCGTACCCGACGGAGTACCAACGCGCTCTCGACGATCGGAGCGAGGTGGTCGGGATGGGTGGCGGCGACCTCTCGGAGCACGATGGGTAGGGGTAGACGCCTCCCGCACCACGTCGTGTCCAGGTTCCGTCGGTGAGGTGACGGGTGATCGCCCGGTCGGTCGGCCCGGCATGGATTGCCTGCCGCCGGCTCATCACGCCGTGCTGCCGTTTGGCGATACGCAGAATACGGAATTCCGGAGAATCAGAAAGATAGGGAAAAATACTGAAATGCTCATTGGTGTCAACCAAAACGCAATCGAGTGGTTCGACGAGACACGTTGGGGACGTTTACCTACGCCAGGGGTGTGCAAACGTCCCCCAAAGTGCGGCGCCGGCGCTTCGGCGCCCAAAAAGTGAACGCCTGACCTGTGTGGACAGGTCAGGCGCTGGTCGGGGTGGCGGGATTTGAACCCACGGCCTCTTCGTCCCGAACGAAGCGCGCTGCCAAGCTGCGCTACACCCCGGTGGGAGGGTCGCACCGTATCGCAACTCTCCGGTTCTGCGGAAAGTGGTATCGCTGCGAGTCCTGCAACGCGGAAACATCCCCCCTCACGCCGCGCCATGGTTCGCCTTTTGGAAGGACGGGGGATCAAGGCTCACGTGATTCGTTCATCGGGGACGCCGCGAGAGGCGAAGCCGGCTGGCGAGATGCGCGTCCTACCTTCGGGCGGGAGCGCTACGCCTCGATGACCTCGCCCTCGGCGAGGTCGGACTCGGCGTCGACGCCCTCGAAATAGGAGTAGCCGTCGAGGAGCACCTTGGCCGCCTTGCGCAGCCGAAAGGCGTCAAGGGGCTTGATCAGCCAACCGTCGGCGTCGGCGCGATGGGCGAGAAAAACGTCGGGGGCACGGTCGAGCAGCATCATCACGGCGGTGATGGGAAGGCGATCTACGCCCTCATCGTTGCGAATGGCGATGCAGGTGGCCATCCCGCCCATGTTGCCGATCTGCAGGTCGAGGATGACGAGGTCGGGCACCACCGCCTTCATGGCGGGAATCACGTCGGCGCCCCGATGGACGCGATACACGATGGTTTCGTCGTCGGCGAGGGCGGCATCGACTTCGTCGAAGATCCAGTCAGCGTCGGTGGCGAGCAGCACGATCGGCACGGGTGCAACGGTACTCGCAGGCCGCAGGCCTCACCATTTCGCGAGGATTCTTGCTCGCCGATGACCCGCGGCGAGGTTCCGCATCCTCCGGTTCCGGTTCCGTTCCGGAGAGTCGTTGGCTACAGTGCCGCCCGTCGCCAACAAAGGCGACATCACGGGTGATCCGGGAAAGGCCGCAGGAGGGCCACGTGCTGCAGATCCACATCGAGGAACGGCGCGAATACACGATCTGTCGGCCCAACGGGGAGCTTGACGCCTACACCGTCGGCCAGTTCCGCGACGCCCTCACCAACCTTGCGCAAGCCAAACGCCTTCTCATCGATCTCTCCGACGTGCCGTTCATGGACTCGGCCGGTCTGGGCGCCCTCATCGGGGGAATTCGGCGAGCCCGCGAGAACGAAGGCGAGGTGGCCGTGGCCTGCAGTCGCCCCACGCTCACCCGACTGCTCCACACCACGGGTTTCGATCGCATCGTCACGGTCACCGAAACCGTCGACGACGCGGCGCAAGCGCTCATCAACCCGCCGGCAGGGTTCGGCGTCTAGCTCTTCGCCCAGAAACCTTCGAGGTGTCTCGCCCTCCACCCGGGCAAACGTTTCTGGTCGCAGCGTGAACCCACGCCCGACAACAACGAGCAGCGCCGATCCCACGGTCAGCAAGTACCTTGGGCCCATGGTGAAACTGCAGATCGTCGGTGGTGGAAAGATGGGCGAGGCCCTGTTGGCCGGGCTGATCGCCGATGGTTGGGCTGAGCCCGCTGCCGTCCACGTCGTCGAGAAGGTGGAGGCTCGACGAGCAGACCTCGCTGCCCGTTTCCCTGGGATCAGCGTCGGCACCGACCTCGCGCCGGCCGACGGCACGGTGATCGCGGTGAAGCCGGCTGATGTGGCATCGGTGGCGTCAGCGCTCTCTTCGATCGGCGGGGGACGAGTGCTGTCGATCGCTGCCGGCGTCACGTTGGCCTCGCTCGAAGCTGCATGCGGACCGGATGTGGCGGTCATCCGGGCCATGCCCAACACCCCGTCGTTGGTGGGCCAGGGGGCGGCCGCAATCTCGGGCGGCACCGATGTGGCGGAGCCCGACCTGGCCTGGGCCGAAAGCATTCTCCGGGCCGTCGGCACGGTGGTTCGCGTGCCCGAGCCGCTGCTCGATGCAGTCACCGGGCTGTCGGGGTCCGGCCCCGCCTACGTATTTCTCGTGGCCGAAGCCATGGCCGAGGCCGGCGTGCTGGCCGGTCTGCCCCGCGATATCGCCGAGGCCCTCACGGCGCAGACGCTGCTCGGCGCCGCGACCTTGCTCACCGAGAGTGCAGAACCGGCCCCGGTGCTTCGGGCCAACGTCACCTCGCCTGGTGGCACAACGGCGGCCGGGCTCCGGGAACTCGAGCGGGGTGGGGTTCGCGCCGCGTTTCTCGATGCCGTGGCGTCAGCGGCGGCACGCTCACGTGAACTCGGGGCCTGACCCCCATCCGCTCATCGCGTCACATCAGGCCGCGCTCGCAGTCCCTGCCCTACCAGTCATGCCGGCGGTGCTCCCGGCCCAGCGTTTTTGGTGTATGGCCAGTTGGCCGGCGCTCCCGTTTGCGCCCGCCCGCCCCGTTGTCCCCATCAACCACTTTCGTCACACTGTCATCTCGTTGTAACGTGCCCCACTGGAGCGCGGAGCAGGAGACCCTCGTCATGGCCGACCAATCAAACCGATCACGATTCCTCACAGTGGCCGAGGTGGCGTCGCTCATGCGGGTGTCCACCATGACCGTCTACCGGCAGATCAAGGCGGGGGAGTTGGCGTCGGTGCGGGTCGGCAAGTCCTACCGCATCCCCGAAGAAGCGGTCGATGCGTACCTGGCCAGCCGCTACACAGAAGCAGTCTGAGATCCGGCCCCGCATGGCCCTCCGCTATCAAACGGTGACCTTCCTTTCCGACTACGGCCTCGTCGACGAGTTCGTCGGGGTGGTGCACTCGGTGATCCGCACCATCGCCCCCGAAGCCCACGTCATCGATCTCACCCATCAGATCGCCCCCTTCGATACCCGGGCGGCCGGCCTTGCTCTGGCTCGTAGCGCGCAGTACCTGTGCCCCGGTGTGGTGATGGCCGTCGTCGACCCCGGCGTGGGCGGCACTCGCCGATCGATCGCCGTGGAGGTGGGCGACGGTCAGTCCGTCCTGATCGGGCCCGACAACGGGCTGCTCGCACCGGCCGTGGCCATGTGCGGCGGCGCCACCGCGGCCGTCTTGCTCGACAAGCCCGACTACCAACTTCCGGCGCCCGGTGCCACCTTCGCCGGTCGCGACGTGTTCGCCCCGGCGGCCGCGCACCTGTGCAACGGCGTTCCGCTCGGGGAAGTCGGCACCGAGATCGATCCCGCCGGCCTCCTGCCCGGCATCTTGCCCCTCACCCGCGAGGAGGACGATGCCCTTGTGGCCGAAGTGCTGTGGGTCGATTCTTTCGGCAACGCGCAGCTCAACGTCGACCCCGACGAGGTCGAAGGCTGGGGCGACCGCATCGCCCTTCGGTTCGGGGGAACCACCCGGACGGGCGTGATCGTCGATCACTACAGCGCCGTCACGCCCGGCATGGTGGGGCTCGTGGTCGACTCGTACGGACTGCTGTCGATTGCCCTGGATCAGGCCTCCGCGGCGGCCGACTACGGCTTGCGTCCGTCCACCGAGGTGCACCTGGTTCGATTCGACGACGAGCAGGAGATGGGGTCGGGCGGCGGGCTTTCCACCGCAGTGAGCCTTACCTCCAAACGCACGGCGCCGGCGACAGAAGAGTCAGAAAAGTCAGAGGCAAGTTGATGCGCAAGGGCACCACCATCGTTCTCGGTATCTTGCTGCTCCTCATCATGGGCTCGGCGTTCCTTCAGCTGGTTCTGTTCGCTCGCTGAATCGCGCCGGCCCCTCGACCCACCCGAACCGACCCCTCGCGGCTGGCCCCTTCGCCGGTCCGCCCACCGGCGCGCCAGTCGCGGCGCGGACCGTGCCGGTACCCAACTCGGTGAAGTGTCAAGATGGCGAGCATGAGCGACGTCGGCCGGATCAGCGAGTTGTGGACCTACCCCGTAAAATCCTTTCAGGGCGGTCGGGTCGGCTCGCTGGCCGTGCAGACCGCCGGAGTCGATGGCGACCGCCGTTGGGCCTTGATCGATGTTGCATCCGGAAGGTTGCTCAGTGCCAAGCGCCGCAAGGAGTTGCTCGAGGCGACGGTGGCTGACGACGGGGAAAACATCGTGCTGCCCACCGGGGAGGTCGTGGATCTTGCCGACCTTGAAGCGGCGTCCGCCGCCTGCTCCGCGTGGCTCGGTGCCGACGTGGAGATGCGGGCAGTTGGAGGTGACGAACCACTCACCTTCGAGATGACGTTCGATCCCCCGAACGACGACGCCGAGATGTTCGAGATCCCGGTTCCGGTGGGCACATTCCTTGATTGGGCACCGATACACCTTGTGCACCAGGCCACCCTCGACGGCTGTGCCACGGCTCGCCCGGATCTCGACTGGTCGATGCGGCGGTTTCGTCCCAACGTGGTGCTTGACGGCCCGCTCAATGCGCCGTTCGACGAGCAGGGTTGGGTCGGATGTCAGCTTCGGCTCGGCGCCGACCTGGTGCTCAACGTGCAGCAGCCCACCGTGCGATGCGCCATGCCATTGCGGGCGCAACCCGACGGCATCAATCGTGAGCCCGAGATCTTCTCCGCCCTCAACGACCTCAACACGGCGTCCCCGAATCACCTCGGTCTTTACCTTCAGGTGGCGGAGCCCGGCACCGTGAGCGTGGGCGACGGCGTCACCCTGTTGAGCTGACCGCTCCCCGTGCCGGTTCGCCGGCGGCATGGCGTTCGGCGCGGCGCAGAAAGTTTCCGATGAGGTCGTGGCCCTTGGCGGTGAGGATCGATTCCGGGTGGAACTGCACACCTTCCACGTCGTGCTCACGATGCCGAAGCCCCATCACGATGCCGTCGTCGGTCTCGGCCGTGATCTCGAGCACCGACGGAACCGACACGCGGTCGACCACGAGCGAGTGATAACGGGTCGCCTCCAAGGGATTGGGCAGACCCTCGAACACCCCGCCGTTGTGGTGGCGGACGAGTGAAGTCTTGCCGTGCATCACCTCGGGTGCCCGCACGACGTCGCCGCCGTAGACCTGCCCGATGCATTGATGGCCGAGGCATACGCCGAACACGGGCACCGATCCGGCGAAATGGAGAATCAACTCGTTCGAGAGCACGGCATCGGTGGGGTGGCCGGGCCCGGGACTGATGAGCACACCATCAGGCTGCAGAAGGTCGGCTTCGGCGAGCGTGATCGCGTCGGAGCGGTAGACGAGCGGTTCTGCGCCCAGTTCTCCGAGATACTGCACGAGGTTGTAGACGAACGAATCGAAGTTGTCGATCACGAGCACACGCGCAGCCATGGAGCGACGGTAGCCGGTGCTGTTCTCGCAGAAGGAAGCCGTTCCCGCACCGACGAACAGGGCGCCCGTGAGGCGGGGTCGTAGCCCGAATCTCCCCGTCGTTTTGCCAGGGGAGGGCGGGTTGGCCTCGGTCCGTGAGCGGCCGAGCAGATCCCGGGCAGCAATGACTTTCCGGACACCCACTATGGTGTTGCGCCGTGGCCGACGGTAAGAAGGTGCAGAAGAAGAAGGTGACCGCCGGAGGGCGAGTCACCCCCAAGGCGGGCTCGTCCGACGTTCCCTCGGCGGGGAACGGCGCGGCGGTCGATGATGTCGACGACGCCACGGCGGTTGATGTTCCCGACGCTCCAGCCCAAAAAACCTCTGGCCCTGCGGATGCTGCGCCGGCGACCGGCACGAAGGCTCGAAAGGCGGCGGGGGCCAGCGGCACAGGTCCAAAGCTCACCTCGTCTACGGGCGACCAGCACACCGGTGACAAGCCCAAGCGCACCTCCGGCCGGGTTACCGAGAAGGGCACCGACGGCAAGGGCCGGCCGGTGGCGTCCACTCGCTACACCCCGCCCGCTGATCGGGTGATGGAGATGCCGAGCCCGTGGTACGTCCCGGCGGTGATGTTCACCCTGTGGGGTCTCGGGATCCTCATGATCTTCCTGAACTATGTGGAGCTCCTCCCGGGGGCCCAGAGCAACTGGTACCTCCTCGGTGGTCTCGGCGCGATCCTCACCGGCATCATCGTGGCCACGCAGTACCGCTGAACCGAACCGGCTACTCGAACTCCGGCGCTACTCGAACGTCGGGGCGACGAGGTCCATGTCGTCGAGGCAGTGACGAGGCGGTTGCGGATCCTCGTTGGGGGAGATGGTCATGCGCACCTCAGCGCCGCAGATGCTGCAGCGGTACATGATCTTGACCTTGCGCAGCTCTCCGGCGGGCAGTGGCTCGGGAAGCGGGGTGGCCAGAGCGCGAAGCACGGAGAGCCCGACCTTCATGATGAGAAGGAAGGCGCCAAAGGCGATCACGATCCGAAAGGCGGTTCCGAGCATGAGCAATGGTGCGGGCTCGGCGTAACCGCCGGGACCTACGCTCGTCAGCCTACGGCCGCCGGTCCCGATCCACCCAAGGAACGGTCAACCCCACCGCCAACCCCCGGCCCCACCCTGAAGGGAACCCCATGCGCCCCACGTTGCTCCTCCCGCTGAGCCTGGCTGCCTCGATCGCGATCTCGGTTGGTGGGTGTGCGAAGCAGGAGCCCACGTCGGCGGTCGCAACGGCAACCTCGCCGGGCGCCTCGGCGGCACCGGCAACCTCGGGTGCACCGGGCACCTCGGCCCCGAAGGGCGGCCCGAACGCAGAGTTCATCACGAAAGCCGATGCCATCTGCACGGCGTTCAACACCCAGGCGGCGAACGTGGCCGAACCGACCTCGGACGAGGAGTTTGTGGAGTATCACCGCAGCCTGCTCCCCGACGTGAAGCAACAGGTGGCCGACATCGAAGCCCTCGGCGAACCACCAGAGATGGTGCAGGTGTGGGACAGGGCGTTCGGCGCCCAACGGAAGTTCGCCGACCGGCTCGAGGAGTTGCTCGACAGCCCGGACATCACCGCCGACGTCCTTCTGAACGACAGTGAGCTCGATGCCTTCCAGAAGGAAGGGAAGGCGGGAGCGGCGGAGTTCGGTTTGCAGGTCTGTGGCCGCGGCTCGTCGTCCGGTTCGGGATCGGGTTCCGGATCGGGGAGTGCGAACGGGTCCACCTCAACCACGCGTTCCCGCGGCGGCCTCGGTGGCCTCGGTGGCAACACCGGAAGCGGTTCGTCGGGTAGATCGTCCACCACCTCGACCACGGAGGCCGACCCGGGCGACAATTCCTCTGGTGATGGTTCGGGCAGCGTGTTCGACGCGGATACCTGCTTGCAGATCTCGTCGGCCTACCTCGATCTCATCCTCGCCACCACCACCCCGGCCGCGCAGACGGCAGCACAGCAACTCTTGGCCCTCACCCCGCCCACCGAGGTGAAGATGGCCATCGAGGTGCTGGTGGACGGGCCAGGGATCCAGTTCGCCGACAAAGGCAAGACCCAGTCTGCGGCCGACACGGTGAGTGGATGGCAAGACTCGGTCTGCGGCTAGCCCCCGCCCGATCATGAGGTGAGCGATCGGGAGTGGTTCGACGGGCCGGATGAACGAGGGCGCCGATGCCGGATCGGGAAACGTCGCCCGGAGGTGGCACGGTGAGGTTCCCGAGGGCGTCGAGGGGGAAGCCGGGGTTGCATGCGACCTCCCGGACGTGGCCGTCGAGATCGCGGAAGCAGCCTGCGTACCCGCCGTAGAACGTTTCGCGTGTGAAGCGTCCGTCCCCGAACGGACGCTTCGGCGCTTGCACCCGAGGGAAGAGCCCAGTGTATTCGCAGCGCACTCTGGGATCTGTGTGGCGGGCTAGCCCGTAAGGGCTCTCCCTACCGCGACAGCGATCATCGAGGGCTATGTCCATTCGTGGTTGTCGGGGGATCCGAGTGAGAACCGGACGAGATGGTCCTTGACGCTTCCTTGATCTTTTGTCAAACTCTCTTTGTCATCGAGTTTTGGGGGTTCACGAGTGAGGCGTTCATCTGCGGCAGGTCAGACGTGTTTCCGTGTGCGGGCGGGGGTGGTGGCCGTGGTGGTGCTGGCCTCGGGTTTGGGCGGAACTGCGGCAAGCGCGCAGGACCAGGGGGGGCCTGGCCGACGATGGGGGTCGGCCTGAGGTGTTGGCGGGGGTCCAGGGCGACCCGACGCGGCTGCCGCTGTTGAGTTCGGGGGCCGACGTTCCGCCGGAGGTTCCGGTGGGTTCGTTGCCGGCGCCGTCGGGTGATTTTTCGAATCCGCCGGGGTCGCAGGTGTCTCGGTCGAGTGCGTTCGATCCGGAGCGGTCGGTGGTTTTGGAGGATCGGTTGTCGGAGACATCGACGGTGTACCGGAATCCGGATGGCTCCGAGACGGTGAAGACCTCGTTGTATCCGGTTCGGTTCCGTGGCCCGGATGGGGCATGGACGGACGTCGATCTGTCGTTGGTTCCGGCCGATGGGGGCGGGTTCCGGGCGGCGGCGTCGCCGACACCGGTGACGCTGGCCAGCGATGGTGGCGTCGTCGTGGAGTCGCCTGCGGGTGTGGTTCGGTTCGCCGCCCCGGATGTGGTGCCTGCGGGTTCCGCGAAGGCTGAGGGCGGTTGGGTGCGGCTCGCCGGTGACACGGGTGTGGTGTCGGAGGTGGCGTTGACGCCGGCGGGGTTCGAGCAGGTGTTGGTGGTGCCGACCCGGGACGGTCCGTCGTCGTACCGGTTGCCGGTGTCGGTTCCAGCGGGGGTGTCGGCGCGTGACTCGGGGGTCGGGTCGATCGAGCTGGTCAACGGTGCGGGCGTTGTGGTTGGGTCTTTGGGTGGTGCGGTGGTGGAGGACTCGGCGCCTACTCCGGCGCCGGGTGGCGTGACCTTGCGGGTGGTGTCGAGCGACGAGGCGACGGTGGTGGTCGAGGTGGCGGTGGATCGGGCGTGGTGGAACGACCCGGCCCGGGTGTTTCCGGTGCGGATCGATCCGTCGTGGTCGGGTCTTTCGAACGGGTCGAACGGCGCGGACACGCATGTCACGAACGTGTACCCGACGACGGGCTACTCGTCGTCGGTGAACCTGTACGCGGGCACCTATCTGAACTGGGGTGACCAGTACCGGTCGTTGCTGTGGTTCAACTTGCCGTCGTCGAACGCGAACTACGGGGTCACTGCGGCGTCGTTGAATCTTCATACGACGCATGCGTCGACCTGCAATCGGCGTCCGCTTGACGTGTACGCGTTGAGCGGTGCGTTCTCGTCGTCGACGACGTGGAACAACCAACCTGCGGTCGACGACTGGGGGACCGGGTCGACGTGGTGGTTCAACTGGGGGACGACTGGGTGCGCGGCTACGACGGAGAGCGTGGGGGTGCACCAGATCGTGCAACGCTGGCTTGATGGCACGTCGGCGAACCACGGGTTCCTGTTGCGGTCCCGGGACGAGACCTGGGACACCGGGTCGTACAAGCGGTTCAACTCGGGTGACGCGACGGGCAACTACCCGACGTTGTCGGTCGACTATCAGAACGTGCCGCCGGCGCCGGCGATGACGTCGGCCACGCCGGCCGACAAGGCGGTGGTATCGACGTTGCAGCCGACGTTGACGTCGCCGACGGTCACCGATCCCGAAAACGAGCAGGTTCGCTACTGGTTCCGTGTGTGGACGGGGGGTGACAAGGCTGAGCACGGGCAGGTGATCGATTCGGGATGGCAGACCTCGACGTCGTGGCAGGTGCCGGTGCACGCGTTGACCGACGGCGCGTCGTATTCGTGGCGGGTGCACGCAACCGACGCGTCGGGCGCGCATGTGACGTCGCCGGCGTTCAACTCGTTCACGGTGAACCGGTTGGCGGGTCCGTCCGATTCGTTCGGGCCGGTCTCGGTGAAGTTGGCGTCGGGGAACGTGGCGGTGTCGGCGGGTTCGTTGTCGTACAACAGCCTCGAGGGTGATCCGGCGCGCGGGTTGCGGGGCGAGTACTTCACTGATGTGAACAAGAACCGGGCGTTGCCGTCGGACGACGCGCTGGTGCAGTCACGGCTTGATTCGCAGGTGCAGTTCAACTGGGACGGCACGACGCCGATGCCGAACGTGGGGTTGACGGGCTCGAACGATCAGATGCAGGTCCGCTGGACGGGGTATGTGACGGTGCCGACGACGGACACCTACTACTTCGGGGCGACCCATGATGATCGGGTCAAGATCGTGGTGAACGGGCAGACGGCGTACGACAAGTGGGCCGACAACCAGACGGCGTACCTGGCCGGGTCCGGTTCGGGGGTGTCGTTGACGGCGGGCACCGCCTATGAGATCACGGTCGACTACCTCAACGACACGGGTCGGGCGTTCGTTGGGTTGTGGCAGTACCGGTCGGGGAACACGAACCCGACCCTGTTGCCGCCGGACTGGTTGACCCCGAAGGCGTCCGCGGGTCGAGCGTTGCCGAACGGCTGGACGTACGCCGGTCCGCTCGCGGGGATGTCGATGTTCAGCGCGGCAGTCGTCACGAACGACCGGGTGACCTTCACGATGGGTGGTGGGTTCAAGGTCGAGTTCAAACGCCCGGCCCCTGATTCTGAGGAGTGGGTGCCGGTCGACGATGCCGACGATTCGTTCGCGTTGATCCAGGGACCGGACCACAGCCTGGTGTTGACGTCACCGTTTGGGGTCACCACGTTCGCCAAGGACGGCACGCTGGTGAGCCAGACGTCGAACAACGAGGTCGCGAACCCGCAGTCCGGTCAGGCGTACGTTGCGCCGACCTACACGTACAGCACGTTCGCGGTGGGGACTCCGGCGATCGTGTTCAACCGGGTGAGCCAGGTGGCCGACCCCGTGTCGGGCGATGTGGTGTCGTACTTCTACAACGACGGCACGAACTGTCAGGGGGGCAACGTGCCGGCCGGCATGTTGTGCAAGGTCGCGATGGTGCGGTCGGTCACCGACGGGGCGACCACAAACGGCTCGAAGACTCTCACGTCTTCGACGGCGAAGTTCACCCAGGACGACGTGGGCGCCGAGGTGTTCGGGTCTGGCATCGCCTCCGGTGCGACGATCGACTCGGTGACGAGCTCGACGAGCGTGCAGCTCTCGGCCAATGGCACTGCCACGGCGTCGGGTGTGACGGTGGCGGTCCATGCCGGCACCCGGTTCACCTACGACACGGGGAATCGGATCTCGCGGGTGACCGCTCCGGGCAAGGTCGTCTCCGACTTCTCGTATGGCACGAACGGCAAGCTCAGCGAGGTCCGTGACCCGCTGGCGAACGACGCGGTGGCGGCGTCGACCCGGTCGAACAACGACAAGGTGAACTGGAAGATCGACTACGACGGCTCGGTGGGGGCGACGGCGGTGACCGCCCCGGCCCCGGTCGCCGACACCGACGTGCGCCCGTCGCGGAGCTACGGCTACGCGACGGGGTTGAACACGATCAGCCGAGGCGGGTTGAGTCCAGCGTCGGGATTCTACGCCAAGGTCGAGTGGGACACCACGACCCTTCGGGTCACCAAGTCCTACGACGCGACCGGCCGGTACTCGCAGTCCTACTACGACAGCGACGGTCGAGCCGTCGCGGTGGATACCCCGGCGCCGGGGGGTGGGACGCTGCGGTCGTCCACCGTGGTCGACAACCAGGGGAGGGTGGTCGACCAGTGGGGTCCGGCGCCGACATCGCACCTCGACACCGCTGACGGCACGCCGACGTCTGGGCACGGATCGTCGGACACCCCGAACGTGCACACCAACTACGACGAGGGGATCAACGGGTTGACGGCCCGCTGGTGGGAGAACGTCGACATGACCGGCCAGCCAAAGGCGGCCGAGACCGGTGTGGGCACCACCGGCGGGGAGATCGACAAGACCTGGGGGTCGGGTCAACCGGCGGGGATCACCACCGCGAACAACTGGGCGGGCACGCTGTCGGGGTTCATCACGTTCACCTCGACCGGGGACTACACGTTGAAGCTCGACCGCGGCGGCAACGTGGCGATCTTCGTGGACGACCAGCGGCTCTCCACCCAGGCGGTGTGGGACAACTCGTCGGTGAACCCCGTCGAGGTCGCCGTCCCCGGGATCACTTCAGGTGACCGGAAGCGGATCACCATCTGGTACAAGGACACGGGCACCGTCAACGCCAGCCTGAAGTTGTCGTGGAAGGTCGGCGCCGGCAGCTACAGCACCGTGCCGGGGACGAGCCTGTCAGCCGGTTACGGGCTGGTTACCTCGGTGGTCGACACCGCCGGCAACAAGACGGCGCGGTCCTACTCCTCTCCGCACACCGGGAACATGACCGAGTCCAAGGTCGATCCCGACAGCGGCGGCCTGCAGCTGACCACCAAACTCGACAACAACGGCCCCGCGAACCGGTTGACGAAGAAGACGTTGCCGTCGAGCACGAACGCCGCGACTTCCTACACCTACTGGGCCAACAACGACACCCCCAGCGCGTGGTCTGACCCGTGCGGGTCGGCCGGGATCAAGCAGGCGGGGCGACCCAAGACCGCCACGTTCCCGTCGCCGGCGTCGGGCTCCGCGATCACGAAAGACACGGTCTACGACAAGGCGGGCCGGACGTTGGGCACCCGCACCGGATCGGACAGTTGGACCTGCTACACCTACGACGCCCGCGGGCGGGCCACCCAGCGCACCAGTCCCGCCTACGGAGGCGGGTCAGCCCGAACGATCACCTACACCTACGCCGTGTCGAACAACCCGCTCGTCAGCTCCGTGAACGAAACCGTCGGCACGATCACCACCACGGTCGACCTTCTCGGCCGGGTCACCCAGACCACCGACGTGTGGAACAAGACCCGCACCGTGTCCTACGACACCGCCTGCAACTGCCGGCCCTACAAGACCGTCGGCCCCGAAGGAACGATCGAAACTTCCGCCTTCACCGACGACGACCAACCCCGCACCGTCAAGTACGGCACCAACGTGATCGCCGAGGTCACCTACGAGACGATCTCCGGTAGCTCGACCCGAGGGGGCACCCCCGTCAAGTACTCCTACCCGTCCGGAGCCGGGAACGCCGGAAACGGCACCTACAGCCAGGGGTTCACCACCGCTGGGGCCACCACCACCAACCTCACGTTCGACAGCTATGGGCGCCCCACCGGCATCGGCTGGTACCAGCCGAACGGCACCCGCATCACCTCCGACTACCTCAAGGTCTCCAACATCGGCGGGCAACTCCGTGACCGTGAGATCGACGGCACCGACCCGAACCCGGGAGCCGCGAACTACAACTACGACAACGCCGGAAGGCTCACCCAAGCCTACGACGGGGCGAACAACACCACCTACGCGTTCGCGGCCAGCGGCGGGTGCGGCGCATCGACCGCCGCAGGGAAAGACACCAACATCACCTCCCGCACCGTCAACGGCAACACCGACACCTACTGCTACGACAACTCATCCAGAATCACCTCATTCACTCCAGCCGGATCCGTAGCGACGAGCTTCAACTATGACAGCCACGGCAACGTGACCACCACCACGCAGAGCGGCTCGACCACGCAGACGTTCACCTACGACGTCGACAATCGGCACCTCACCACCCAGACCGCCGGCCAAGCTGTGATCAGCTACACCCGAGATGCCTCCGACACCATCGTCGAACGCAAAGACGGGACCACCGTCACCGCCCGCTTCAGCGGACCCGCCGTCCTTGACGCCAGCTCCAACTACGTCTCCGCCAGCATCAGCCTCCCCGGTGGGGTCATCTACAACACGGCCACCACCACGTTTTCCTACCCGAACGCCAAAGGACACCACTCCGCCGAAGCGAACAGCAGCGGCACCAAAGTCGGCGCCACCAACAACTACGACCCCTACGGCAACCGCGTCGCCGGTCAAGTCATCACCAACACCAGCACCGACTTCAACATCGGATGGAGCGGCATCCAACCCACCGACAGCGACCCAAGCCTCTACCTCGAACGCATCGAAATGGGAGCCCGCCAATACCTCCCCGCCATCGGCCGGTTCCTCTCGCAAGACCCGATCGACGGCGGCAGTGCCAACTCGCAGGATTATGCTTTGGGTGATCCAGCAAACAACACCGACTACTCCGGCACTTGTGTCTGGTTCATGTGTCCGATCCAATATATGTGGGGATCAATCCTGTTCGCAGTAGGTGGGTTCCACGTAGATTGTCACGCCGGATGGCAGGGAGCATACTGCTCACTAACGTTCAGTCGAGTCTCAACCAAGGGCCTGGGAATGATTCTGACCTCAGGTTGGGCGCGGACGTTCGTAATAGGCCTGATGGGCATTTTGCCATGTAAGGGGGTCGGCGCAACGGTAGCTGCCTTTACACGGCAGCCATGGATTGGCGCAGTTGCGGGCCTTGCATGCGGTAAAGCATGGATGTGGCTATGGGATCGCGCACTGGACGCTGTAATGCCTTACGCCGTTCAAGGATGGAGAACCAACGGATGCCTGTCGTTCGAGTTCCTATTTCCGTGGAACTCGCCTGTTTGGACTCAATTCATTGGTGCAAGTATACGCCACGACTCATCGTGCAAGGATTGGGGATAGGCAACAGATGAAGTCGAAGGCCTTGGGGAAGTGCGGTGTCCGAGCACGACGTGCACTGGCGCTTCAAGCTGCCGCTGTGGTCAGTTCTTGGTTTGCCCTAGCCACGGTCATTTGTATTCTGGAGATGACTCTCGGGCGATCATCTTCCCCTATGCTTTCGATTGGGTCCATGGCCGCTCTTGGTATGGTTTACTGTGGTGGATGGTTTGTCGTTGGATGGGCGCCGAGATGGTCTAAAGACGACAACGGGCTCACCTACAGGACTTGGCTTGGGGTAAGGAGGATGATTCCTTTGTCGGGCATTATTGACGTCGGATCAATACGTGTATTTGGTGTCGTCGGTATGGCCATTCTTCTGGATTCGGGCCGGGTGCTGGCAGTCGGAGGACATCCGGGTGAGGATGTCTGAAAGGAGGCCGCCCCACCTACGCGTTGGGTAGGAGAGCCCGAACCCGGGGGTGCAGGAGCGAATCGATCGTGGGAGGGGGGTATGCGAGTGAACATTCGTGCGCCGGCATGTTGGCTGCGGGACGCGGCAGCCGGTGCGGCCCCGACCCTGACACACGACGAAGGCCCGGCATCGTTGCCGGGCCTCCGTGTGTCGTTCGGTTGAACGAACGTTGCGCGTGCGCGAGGCGTCAGTCGAGACGTTCGATGATGGTGGCGTTGGCCATGCCGCCGCCTTCGCACATCGTCTGAAGGCCGTAGCGGCCTCCGGTGCGCTCGAGCTCGTTGAGGAGCGTGGCCATGAGCTTGGTGCCGGA
>Ga0105047_10006079_pt1 | contig 20553 bp, 23 predicted proteins | sample MAT04_FD_78384 | JGI IMG/M metagenome (GOLD analysis project Ga0105047, IMG submission 78384) | Freshwater microbial communities from Lake Fryxell liftoff mats and glacier meltwater in Antarctica - MAT-04 (megahit assembly) | ecosystem: Environmental > Aquatic > Freshwater > Ice > Liftoff...
CTGTCGGCTGCGGACTAGGAAACTGGACGCCTCCTCCGCCAGTTGTTGCCGGACTTGCGGATCGTGCCTTATCAGGTTTGCGATGGCAGCGACATTGTGCCGCGCGCGGAGTTCACGTTATCGCTCGTGCCGCTGTTGCCGGACTCCCTGCAGACGGAAGCTGCCGCAGAGGTGTTGACTCGTCGCCTGGTGGTAACGCTCTGCGAACCGTCACAGCCGGTGGCTCACCACCAGCAAGCCGCAGATCTCCAATCAGCGGGACTGAAACAGCGGGAAATCGCGACACGACTGGGACTCGCTCAATCGACCGTCGAACGAGCACTGCGCATTCATCGTCAGTTGAGCGAGCAAGATTTGCCCGAACCTTATTTCCGTTTGACCAACGTGCCGGTGGCTTCGCATCGCTTGCGGCGACATCGGCACGTCAGTTACCGCTTTGAGCCGCTCGCCGGTTATCCCCAGTAAAGCGACCAATTGTCGAATCGATCTTTCCCCGACCCCCGCAACACTTTGTTGCGAGGGTTATTTTTTCTACTGGTGATAAAAATCCAGAAAGGCGATATCTAGTCATGCCACCTGAGGAAACTCCACCAAAATCCAAAGAAGTCCAGACGATCCGTAGCGCTTGGCTGCGGTTGCTCGATTTGTGTGCCCTGCGTGTCGCTCATCAAATACGAAGTCCGAGCCAGCCGGCCAATATCCAGGTGTCACTATCACCTTGCCCGCGGCGTCGAGCGCGATGAAGTGCAGTGCATCGTTCCCCCCGCGGAAATCCTCACGATTCTGAGGGTTACTTTAGGGCGCACTAGGAATCGCGGATTTGATCGTCGGGTGACGAAACCAATCGAGGACGTTTGAACGGGAAAGTGAGCCGTTGGAAGCGAGATAGATTCCACCGAGGATGGGAATCAGCAAGGCGATCGCCAACAGCCCGTTTCTTTCCCATAACGAACCCAGTACTTGAAAAGGAAATTGCACCATCCAGAATGGCAGCAGTAGTACGAAATAGATTCCGATGGCGACCGTATAGGCGCTTTTCTCAACGGACGATCCTTCACGCAACTGGCAGCGCGCATCCGCGATTAAGCCCACGAAGGAGGTGCTGATCTGCGATGCGATTCCCACGGACGCATAGAGGACGCACAGGATGGCGATGATCAGCACCAACACGACTCCGTTCACGAGCCCCGGAATGAACGGAAACCCCCAGTTGACGGCGCGGAAGCTGCCGAGAAACTTGGCGATCGGTCGATAGTACGGATTGTCCAGCAGGAAATTGACCTCAGTCATAAACTCAGCCTTGTCGTGAGTTACGGTGATGCAGGAGGAGAACGCCATAACAGGGAACGCTTTAACGCCTGATCCATGCGCGTCGTTGCCCGTGTCAGCTCAAGATTCCTGAGACGGACTGGAGGGTGAGGGCTTCGGCTTGCCAGTCTTTCCCACGAGGCCGATTTCTGGCGCGGCATGTGTACCGCGCTGCGGGGAGGGTGAGGGCTTCGGCTCGCCAGTCTTTCCCACCCTGGGTTCGCAGTCGCATCCCGAAACACACCAGATGGTCAATATGGCGAGCACGATCAGCGTAGAGATCCCACGAGGCAACAGACGGTGGGACTGATCTGACGTGTTCCAGACTTTATTCATCATTAACTCCAGTTTGAGCAATGCGGACCTTCACCGTCGCAATTCCGTGACGCGCTTGGTCGGTACGATTTTTCCAGTTCCACAAAATTCGTGTCGTGACGGTTTCGATACCATCCGAGGCTCCTTGCGAGCCGGGATAGATGACGAAGCCTCCCACGAACTCGTCAAAGAAACCATCGTTCCAGATTTCAAAATAGATGGGCTGTCCCGGCTGGTCCCCCACAATGCGCTCGATGTTCGTCCAATGTCCGGTGGCTCCCCACTGATCGGTCTTGGTGCGAAAGAGGGCCACGTTTTCCTTGAAACACCGCACGAAGGGAGAGACGCCGGCCCCGGGATCGGCGAGTCCCAATGCTTCGATGCTGTCCACGACGACCAATGTCTTGGTGTCCGTCAGCTTCGTTCGTGCCAGCAGCGCCTCGTATTCATCGGATTCGGCGTAACTTTTGAGGGCTCCCAACCGCTGAGGGATAAACAAGGCTGCGACCGATTGCTGCTGGAGCAACGTCACGAACTTAAACAGCGGCTCCTGCTCCCACCTCTCAAAGTTGTCCACAATCCGTTGGGCATCGAAGTCGGGATGGTTGGGGTCCAGCATCTCGCTTCCGCTGGGCAAACCATGCAGCAATCGGGCCAGCGCGTTGTAAGCCGTTTGGGGGCGCCCGCAGCAAATGAGGCCCGCTCGGTCAGCGCTGATCTCGGCTTCACGCATCCAGGTCAGCATTCGGCCGACCAAGAGCGTCGGCAGCGCGAACTGGCCTTCTTCCGGGACCACCCGTTGATTCACGGCATTGAGGACGGTGATCAATCCCAAAGTGGCGCGGCGGACTTCAAGATGTTCGCACTTGAGATGTCCCAGTTCGCGGCCCACGATAAAACGCAGTTCGTCCTCGGCCCCATCAAACAGTTGCAACATCTCCGAGGTCAAAACGAGAAACGTCTCACTGTGGGCATCCACCAGGTAGGCCGCCGGTGTGGAGGAACTTCGCACGATCACAGTGGGCTTCGCCACTCCCAACCTTTGCGCGCAGTCTTGGACCAGATCGTCGAGTTTGCTGAGGGCCGGTTGCCCCTCAATGGAGAGTCCCTGTTGAATGGCATCGGCAATCTTGCCGAAATCCACCGCGGTGCCGACCCATTTGCCGGTTTGGTTGACCAACTCCTTGATCCACGTCCATTGCCGCACATCGCTGGAGCTGACGAACGGTGAGATCCAGTGCGCATACAGCAACTCATCGCGGGTCGCGAGATCGAATCGACTAACATGAGCTGGGAATCGCGGCGGCGCCTCGACGACTACGGGCCGTTGCACCTCGGTGATAGTGGGTTCGAGCGTTTCCACCGGAGACGCATCGTCTACCAATGTAGGGGAGTTGAGATTCTCGGCAGAATCACCGTGAGCCGGCGGAGTGAAACTCGGATTTGGCGGGACGTTTGCGGCCGGTGTGGCTGAATGAGGCCAATAGCCCGCGTAGATTAAGGAGATGGCTACCGCGGCGATGCTGGCGGCAACGCACGTAACTATGGCCCTGGAGTTGGTGGGACCTGGTTGAGGTTCATGATCTGACATGGGATTTTCCCCGCTGTGCAAAAGAAAAAGGAGCGCCGAACTAAGGCCGCTCCCAGACCCCCGCAACGGGGCAGCAGAACAGCACCCAGCCGACGCCCCCTGGCGGGGGCGCGGTCCAAGTACTGCTTCTGCTGATACAAGAGCCGTGAGGCTCAGGGTTGCGGTTTCTGGGAAGCAATTCTTGACGCTCGCGCGTCGTTCAAAATGTCAATCGATCGGCACCGTCTGGCCAACCGCGATTCTTCGATCTCTCCTTCAGTCCTGTTTCGTGGGTTTGCGCAGAACATGGACGCAATTCCGAAGTGCCAGTCTAACCAATGGGAACAAATGTGCAAGTTTTCCCAGATTGAAAGACTTCAGAGGTGCCTCGGTTGGCTTCCCCGGCTGTCATTTCGCATTTGAGATCACTCCGTGCCGTGGTCAGAAATCTGCGCTGAGAACTCGCACACGAGCACACATTCTGAATAAAGCGCAATTGAATGCTCGAGCCAGATTAGGTCGCGTTAGGGACGTTTCGGCGAGCCGGGGCCCGTGATCGATGTTCATCGCAGGTCGGACGCGCAAATTTGAATTCGCTGGACTGGCTCGATTCGCAGCCCGGCATCGATCTGATTGTCGGTATTAGTTCGAAACTTGCCGGCCGCCGAATCGTGCTAAACTTCGGCTGAAAACGCGTCATATCTACATGAGGGCGCTCATTAGCTGTGAGCGGCAAGCGGCGAATTTTCCGTTCCCTACTTGCAATGTGGATCTTCGATGGAGTCCGAACAGCGCCTGGTTTTGCAATACGGATTCATCCCCTTTTTCAAGGAGTCGCCATGTTGCTTCGAGATCGTGCCGCGTCGTCGGCTTATCTGTTCGCGATCGCCGCCATCCTGGCTGGCACCTGTCACGGTTGCAGTCCCCAGTCACCGACATGGGAAATGTGTCGCGCTGGCCCCAGCCTGCCCGCACAGCACGTTCCGGTCTTCAGCGCTACCGCGCCACCGCAATGCGTTTCGAGCGCACGGGTTCGTTCTTCCAGGAGTCCGCCATGTACTGTCTTCGCCATGTGTTTCTCAGTCTCTGGCTTGTATTGAATCTCACGGCGGGTTTGGCCGCCACAGTCTATTTCGTGCGTCACTGGCAAACGCCTCCAGTCGTCGTGCCCCAGGCCGCGGACACTCCAGCGCCAGCCGTCTTCCATTCGGCTCCCAGCATCGACTGCGTGCAGAAACTTGCAGAGCTGGTCTCGTTGCGGGTGCTGGTCTCCGACATTCTGACTGTCGACCAGCCCGGTTGGCTGGCGGGTTACAAAGGGGCCTGGATTGTCAAAGGAGACGCCCTGTGCGTGACGGACCTCCACCGGGCACAGATCCAAGAAATCCGTGATCCGACTGGTGAGCCCATGGTCCGCATTGAGTTGCCCCGGCCCAGCGTCCGCTCGGCCCGCCTCGATCACAGCCAGACGCGGACCTATGACTTGCGTGCCAAGGGCTGGATTCCGCTGTTCTCGGTTCCCGAGTCGGTCCGCAGTGAAGCGTTGCAGCGTGCCCAACAGATCGTCGAGCGGACGGCCAATCAGGACGACTATCTGATCCAGGCGCAGCGTCAGACGGAAGCGGTGTTGACCACGTTCTATGCCGCCGCCGGCTTTCGGTCTCAGATCGTCTGGCATGAGGCGAATTGGGAGGGCGCTACGGAGTCCGCCAGCCAGTCAGCCACCACGGACGATTTGAAGTGAATGCACGGCGGCTGAACGGTAGGCCGTTCTACCGGACGGCTCCGCGGCAATCTGTCTGCCCTTGGCAATTTGTCACCATCTACTCACGGAAGGTCATCCTCATGTCACATGTGGTCTCAATTCACACCCAGGTCCGTGATCCCATCGCCATCGAGTCCGCTTGTCATCGATTGCAGCTCCCCGCGCCATCCTACCGCACCGTGCGTTTGTTCAATTCGGAAGTCTCTGGCATCGCCGTGGACTTGCCCGACTGGAAATATCCGGTCGTCTGCCGGACCGAAACGGGCGAACTCCACTACGACAACTACGGTGGCCGCTGGGGCAATCCGGCCCGCTTAAACAGCTTTTTGCAAACATATGCCGTGGAAAAAGTGAAACTCGAAGCTCGTAAGCAGGGACAGACCGCGATCGAACAGTCTCTCGCCGATGGCTCACTCCGTGTGCAGATCGCGGTCGCCGGTTGACGAGTGGGAAATCAATCTCATCCATCCTCCCCATCCAATCGCCTGATTCGACGGGCAATTCCTCTGCTGGAGATTCTGCATGACACCAACCATTGAGGTTCTCGTGGCCTCCGACGGAAAAACCACGATCCACACGCAGGGCTTTACCGGCCCCGCCTGTCAACAGGCCACCAAGGCCTTGGGAGCCGCGCTCGGGCTCAAGCAGGCGGAGAGTTTGACGGCTGAATACCATCAGACCACCCTGCAGGAGACGGTCGTTGCCGCACGCCCCAATACGCCAGCCTGAAAGGGATACCCGGCAGGCCACCTCCCATCCCGTCATCTGCGTGACCGAAGGCGTCTTTGATATTGTAAGCCTGACTTAGCTCGCGCACATCGTGCGGAGACTGGAAACAGACCTTCCCGATCTGGACGATCTCGCACAACAGGGCCGGCTGATCTTGCTCCCAGCCGGTGGGGGCGACCTGACCGCCTGGACGCATCGACTAGCACCACTCGCCTGTCCGCAATTTTATCTGTTCGACCGAGAACAGGAGCCCGAAACCTCAGTCCGTCGCAGCGTTATCTCCCAGCTCAATCAGCGCCCGGACTGCCGGGCCGCGCTGACGCAGAAGCGTTGCCTGGAAAATTACCTGCATCCGGAGGCGATTGCGGCTGCGTGCGGTGTCTGGGTCGAGGTGGGCCATGACACTTCCGTCGCTGCCGCTGTGGCTCAGGCCCATCCGGAGTGGCAAGCGATCTGGCCGACTCTCACCCGCCGCGCCTGCCAACGACGAATCGAGCGCACCAAGCCCCAGCTCAACACCCTGGCCGTGCGGCACATGACGGTCGACCTGCTCCGGGAACGTGATCCCGTGGGCGAAGTGATCGGCTGGTTCCGGCAGATTGCGCACCTGCTGACCACGGCTGAAGAAAACCGTGCCACATAACTCATCCCATGCTTAAAGGAACTTCGATGGCCTTGGCTGCCCAACTCGCGGATTACATTCACGCGGCCTTCACTGGCCTCTATCTCGAAACGCACGAACCCGAGGAAGCACTTCGTGAAATCCAGGATCTTTGCCGTCAGCGGGCGTGGGCGGTGGCCGTGTGGGACATCGACCGCGGTTTGACGCTGCCGGGTCAAGCCGAGCCGGTGACGTCGGCCGCCGATCCGCTGGCGGCGATCCGCAGTCTACCCGCACTCGGCACGCCAGAAGCACCGTCGCTGCTGGTGCTCAAGAACTTCCCGCGGTTCCTCAACAGCGCCGAGATCATCCAGGCGCTCCAGCATCAACTGGAAGCCGGCAAACTCACCAAGACGTTTGTGGTCATTCTGGCCCCCACCGTGCAGCTGCCGATCGAACTGGCGCGGCAATTCGTAATTCTGCAACACGATCTGCCTGACCGTGGACAACTCGGTGCCATCGCGCGTGAGACTGTGGCCGATCGGCCGGATGATGTCCCAACCGGACGAGACTGGGAGGCACTGCTGGACGCCTCGGCCGGTTTAACACGCCAGGAAGCCGAAGGGGCGTTTGCGTTATAGCTGGCTCGCCATGACGCCCTGCGGCCGGAGGCCGTGTGGGAGATCAAAACTCAGTCGCTGCGGAAGCAGAATCTGCTGACGCTGCATCAAGGCGGCGACACGTTCACGCAGCTCGGCGGGCTAGAGACGCTGAAAGACTTTTGTCGGCGGGCGCTGCAACCGGGCCGGTCCGTCAAAGCGCGGGGAGCGCTGCTGTTGTCACCGCCCGGTTGCGGGAAATCAGCGTTCTGCCGCGCGCTCGGCAACGAAGTCGGCCGACCGGTGTTATCGCTCGACATCGGCCGGTTGATGGGTTCGCTGGTGGGGGAAACCGAGCGGAATGTGCGGCAGGCCCTGCAGATTGCCGAAGCGATGGCTCCATCGATCCTGTTCGTGGACGAACTCGAAAAGGGTTTGTCCGGTGTCAACGGCAGTGGCGATTCTGGCGTGTCGACGCGGCTGTTTGGTTCGTTATTAACATGGCTGGCCGAGCATGACTCGGATGTCTTCTTCATCGGCACGGCGAATGACATCCGCCGACTACCGCCGGAGTTCACGCGGGCCGAGCGGCTGGATGGCGTGTTCTTCGTCGATTTGCCGACCGCCGAACAGCGACTATCGATCTGGTCGCTCTATCGACGGATGTACGACATCGGAGCCACGCAGCCGATCCCGCCCGATGAGGGCTGGACCGGGGCGGAAATCAAAAGCTGCTGCCGGTTGTCGGCACTGCTGGAGATCTCGCTCACCGAAGCCGCCCGAAATGTGGTGCCGGTGTCGATCACATCGGCCGAGGCGATCGAGCAACTCCGCGATTGGGCCAGCGGCCGGTGTTTGTCGGCCGATCAGGTGGGCGTGTATCAGAAGCCGAAGGTCGCGGCGGCGCGGCGGAAGATCATGGCATCGGCGAATTGAGAAGGGATCCAGAACCGGCAGGCTGCGGATGGCCGAGGTTCGAGTCTGGATTGCAGCCTGCCGGTGGTTGTTCGAGCGAACGGCCCATCGGAAGAATGCTGGTTTACGCCAATCACGTAGGCGACTTCGCGAGTGGACCGAAGCAGTTTACGATTGAGACGTTCGAGACTTCAAAGGATAGGCCGACGCGTCGAACGGAAGTTCAAAAATGCCCTCGACGTGCCGGACGAGTACAGCGAGCAAGCTGAATCGCTTACGTTAGGCAAGCTGAAGAAAAACCACTTATTTTGTCAAACTGAACGATTTGCATCATCGGGAATGCCACCGCCGCTTCAACTCCTGCAAGCGTCCGTCCGCAACTAGCCTGCTGTCTGATTCACCAATTCTGTCGAGCAGATCCGCAGTCCCATAGGGCCATCCATCGACTTCGTCAGAAAGTACAGCATAAAACAGCCTCAAAAGAGTTTCCGCATGATCTTGCACGATCCCATTGACAATGTCCGGCAAATGCAGATGAAAACTAATATCCCGTGTGATCTTTGTCAGAAGCGGCAGAACGACATCAGCTAACCCAGAAAGGCTTTCGCCATGTGAAAGCAGAAGTTCACAAAGACGGGCGGACATCACGGGGCTTTTGACCACTTTCTGGCGAGGCCAGACGTCATGAAAGAGATCGTTGGCTCGTCTCACCCATTCTTTCCGACCACTTTCCTCATTGTCATCGAGTTCGCGCTGTATCCGCCATAAGACTTGAGATCGCAGCTCGACTCCTCCGCGCAAAAGCAACTCACGAAACTCTGCATTGGATAGCCATCTCCCCTCTTGTTCATCTCGAATCCATCCGTAAACGCAGAAGTACGCCAAAGATTGAAAGTGTCCTTCTCGAACTGCGTTTCCTCCGTTTACAATTGCTGTTACGCCGGGTTTCAATCGAGTATAGAACTCCCGATTGGCAACCTGCGGATTTGACAAGAAGCCGTCCCAAAGTGCGTCACGGTCTTCGTTGTCGTCAGCGTCAAGGATTGAAAGTAGATTACTCTCCGTCCAGCCGGGAACGTGGTGATAAAGCCAGCCAAGATCGCGAGAAATGACCGCAATCGCGTATCGGCGTGAGTCGCCATGAAGTGATAACAACCGCACGAGTTGCGCTAGCCAGCTCGGTGGCGGAGCGTTGTCGCCCGAATTGCCCTGTGCGCGTGAATCTTCAAGAATCGCTGCGGTGAGCAGACCAACCGGGGAGTTTATAGCCAGCAGACTCCAATCACGCTCTCTCCCAGTAGTAATTACTGCTGAACGGTTTGCCGATGATTCTTCTTGCAGAATGTCGGTGAGCCGCGATTTCAGCTTATCGAAGCACTTTGCAGATTCCCTGGTCAATGACTTGCTGGCCTTCTGAAGCCACCAAGTCGACTCTCGCAGCAGTGTTTGTAGCGAAGCGTCAGGTGACCGACAAAGACGTTCGGCAATTGCTCGAGATAGACGAGGCGTATCTTGCTGCCGACTTGAAGACATAAGGAAAGTTTTCCATTCCCGTTCCGGATAGTCACCGTTTCTCGCGGCGCGCGCGAGTGCAAGATAGGCTCGCACAGGCCGCTCGACACAAAGCCCGGAGAAGGGATCCAGCTCTTCAAGGGAGTTGGATTCGCTTCGACCTGACAATTCACGCGCCTTGGCAAGGATTGATCCAATCGGCTCTCGCAGTAGGATCGAATGTTCCGTGTTGGTCCGAACCCAACCGCCTCGTATCTCGCGAGAGTCTGCTGCGTGCCGTGCATACGCGGATTTCCATTCAGGAATGACCACTCGGAGCTCGGCGATTTTGCTTTGAAGGTCGAACGAGAAAGCACATCCATGATCACCGAGCCATTGCAAGCGGTTGATTATCGCCCACGCCTTTCGCTCCTTGTGTGCAGCTTTTTCTTCGCCCCCCCATCGTACGGGACCGTCGAGCAATCGCTTTTCTATCCACTGTTGTGATTTGACGGGTAGCGACGCCCAGCGCTTTGCAAGGACCAAAAGAAGGTCTCTTTGATGATCATCGCTCCAGAAAGCTTCGTCGCTCAATCCCATTATGACTTCGCCAAAGACACGTGGCGTCGCTATCTTTCGATGCCCAGCGGCCCATATGCGCAATCTGCTGAAGACGGTATCGTCGTCTGTGGGCCAGGTCGAAAACTCTTGTTTCGCTCTGCGTAAATCCAAGTTGACAAGGCGTTCAAACAGCGAGGCAAACGTCAGGATGTAGCCAGACAGGCCTTGCCTCTGTCCATGCCGACTGATGTCGGGACTGTCATCTGCAGCGAGTGGGCTGAGATGATAGCGATGCATATCATCGATTTCTTCACTTATTTGAACCGCAAACTCCAGATTATTACGAAGTCCATGGATCACATGCTCCAACCATTCGTCGGGGGTCGCGACGTCAATCACTGTCGGGCACTCAACGGCGAGTGTGACGAGATCTCCGAATTGCAAGTCTTTGGTATTTGACGGCGGTATCGGCTTTGACATTAACGCCGGCCCTATACTCAGGTACGGGCTTGTGATTGTCAGGAAGATTCTCGCCGTCCGGTCGCTCCATCCTTCACGCTCAATCTCTCGCTTCAACTGATGCCAATCATGGTTGGAGGCCTTTTTAGAGTGCTGCCAAGTTTCCATCAAATATCGCCATGCCTTTGCAACCACAGCATCGATGCCATCATGCTGTTGCTCAAGATTCCATCGAATGCCACGAAGAATTCCTGGATGTAGTGACTGTTGCTTCGCTGCCCACCAAACTGCTGCCGGTTGAAACGCAACTTTTGTGATCCATATGCCAAGAAATGTGAGGCGAGACGGAAGTTGAGGCACATGGGTTGCGTTCTGCCCTCGCAGGGAAGGAAGTCCCTCGTCAAAGAGCTTTTGGCGATCTAGGTCATTCAGCGCGAATGCGTCCCATGCTCCCCTAGCAGCCCGTCGAAATAGTCCTGTCGGCAGACTCCTCCGGCGGGCGGGCGATTGTTATGATTCTCGGCGGGGCTGACCCGAACGCTTGCGAAGGAACTGGACGATGGCGCTGGGACGACGGAATGTCGAGCAGCAGGGGGAACTTTGGATTCCTTCGACGCAGTTGCCGCGCTCGCCGGGGCATGTGTTTTACGTGAAGCTGAACGAACTCCTGGCCGAGGCCGGATTCGATCGCTGGGTGGAAGATCTCTGCCGGCCGTATTACGCGGACAAAATGGGCCGGCCCGGCATTCCGCCCGGCGTCTATTTTCGGATGCTGCTGGTGGGATATTTCGAGGGGATCGGCTCGTAGCGCGGCATTGCCTGGCGGTGCGCCGATTCGCTGTCGCTGCGAAAGTTTCTCGGCCTGGCGTCGAATGCGGAGTCGCCCGACCATTCGTCGCTGCCGATCATTCGCGAGCGGTTGCCGCACGAGGTGCATGTCGCGGTGTTCGAGTGGGTGCTGACGCTGGCCCGCGAGAAGAAGATGCTCAACGGGAAAACGCTCGGCGTGGACAGCACCACGCTGGAAGCGAACGCGGCGATGAAGAGCATCGTCCGCAAGGATACCGGCGAAGACTGGCCGGCGTATCTCACCACGCTGATGCGCGAGGCCGGCACGATCGGGCCGGCGGACAAGCCGACGGTCGAGGAACTGAAGCGGTTCGACAAAAGCCGCAAAAACAAGACGGTTTCCAACGAGGAATGGGAAAGCCCGCACGACCCGGACAGCCGCATCACGAAGATGAAAGACGGGACGACGCACCTGGCGTACAAAGCCGAGCACGCGGTCGATCTCGAGACGGACATGATCGTCGCGGCCGAGATTTATCACGCCGATCAGTCGGATACCTTCACGCTGGAAGACACGGTGAATGCGGCCCAATTGCACTTGCACGAATCGGGCAGCGACGTGGATGTGACCGACGTCGTCGCCGACAAAGGGTATCACGCGAATGACGTGCTGGAGACGTTCGCCGAAGAGACGCCGTATCGGACTTACATCCCCGAGCCGAAACTGCCGGCCGGACGTGAGCGCGTGTGGACCGACAAGCCCGAGACCCAACGCGATGCAGTCTATGCGAATCGTCGTCGTTCGCGCGGCGACCGCGGCCGGCGGCTGCAGCGCCAGCGCAGCGAACGAGTCGAGCGCAGCTTCGCGCATGTCTGCGAGACGGGCGGCGCGCGGCGGACGTGGCTCTACGGGATCGACAAGGTCCGCAAGCGGTATCTGATGGCCGCCGCTGCGCATAATCTGGGCCGCCTGATGCGGGCTCTGTTCGGGATCGGCACCCCGCGAGTCCTGCAAGGGGCCGCCGGGGCGTTGTCGGAGGTTGACCGCGCTGTGCAGCTTCCCCGGCTTGCAGAATGGTGCGACTGGAAGTTTATCGGACGTCTTCTGAGTCATTGGAACTCGATTTTCGCATCCGCGACAAACCGCGCGCCGACTGTCGCATAACATCGCCACGAGGGAAAACAGGACAATTTCGACGGGCTGCTAGAGCCTGATACGCGGTTTAAATCCCGATTCTGGTCAAGAGCAATCCAAGGATGGCGAGCCAGTGCCAATTCGAGAGTGTTTTGGACAAGCGTTCGTAGTCGGGGGCGAGTCGGCGGAAGCGGCCCAGCCAGCCAAACGTGCGTTCCACCACCGAGCGTCTGGGCAACAGCACAATCCCCCGTTTGGCTTCGTGATGCTTGACGATCTCCAGTTCGATCGACGACTGACGCGCTTGTTCGGCCGCTGGCTCGCCGGTGTAACCTTGATCAACAGACGCGACCCCCACGCTCCCGCTCGTGACTGTTTGAACTTGTTTCGCAAGCCCGGAGACATGGGGGCTATTGTTGAGTGGCGGCCGCGACCATAGCCCCTGGATACGATCCATCCAGGGCTGGAAACTGGGGATCGAATCTGGAACCGTCAAAATGAATCACGCTGCCCAGCACATTGGCGCAGCGATTCGCTTCGAGAAATTTGACTCAGTGGTAACAAACGGCACGCTGCTCGTGATCGAGCAATCAGATGAAATACTAGCGAAAACAGCGGTTTCTCGACGAGTGGATTGCAGCTGAGAATAGGAACCGCTAACAAAACCCAGGTTTGAGGATTCGGAGGCACATCAGGTCTTCAGCCAGTGTCAGGAAAGCCTCGTGGAGGTCATCCCTGCGTTCAAACCGCACGCGCAGTCGGCGGAACTGATGAAACCAACTCACCGTCCGTTCGGCCACCCAGCGGTAGACGCCCAGTCCGCTCCCGTGCGCCGTGTTGCGTTTCGCCAAGTGCGGCTTGATCCCGCGTCGGCGAAGCTCCTCCCGATGGGGTTCCGAATCATACGCGCGGTCGCCTTAGATCGATTCCGGATGCTGCTTCGGCCGTCCTGGTTTGCCGGCGACCGACGGATCCGTGGCAACGAGTGGCAGCAGTTGCGTGACATCATGACGGTTGGCCACGGTCAAAATCCCATTCAGCGGAATCCCGTGAGCATCGGTCAGCAGGTGATGCTTATTCCCCGGTTTCCGCCGATCAGTAGGGTTGGGACCGGTTTTTTCGCCTCCGCCGACGGCTCGCACCGACGAACTGTCGACCGTGGCTCGCGGCCAGTCGATGTGATCGGCCTCGCGTAGGCGCTGTAAGTGCGGGATATGGGTTAACCTGAAGTCCTCAACTACTATGGGATTAGGCGAACCAAGGGAGTTGATTCGACTTTGAATTCCGATTGATTTCTTGCCTCGCATTGTTTTTCGTGCCCCATATGGGGGCCCGAGACGAGTTGATTGATCTTCAATTTCTTCACTATCGAACGACCTCCTTGTGTAGTGTCTCACTCAGTTTGTACTTTATCGAGGGCAGCCCGTGCTCGTGAGACTTTCGCAAGGATGTCTGTCGGGCTGGCCTTCCAGTGAAAAGGTTTCGGACTGTCATTCGAGTGGTCAATGTAGTTCCAGATGGCAGTTTCGAGCTGAGCCACGCTGTTGAAGGAACCGCGGCGGATGCACTTCTCCGTGAGATCCCGGAACCAGCGTTCGATCAGGTTCATCCACGAACCGCTTGTCGGAGTGAAGTGAATGTGAATCCTGGGACGTTTCGCCAGCCATCTCTTCACGCGGTCGTGTTTGTGGGTCGCGTAGTTGTCGCAGAAGATGTGCAGTTCTGTGGTCGGGTACGTTTCGTCAATCGTTTTCAGAAAGTCGAGCCATTCACGGTGGCGATGCCGCGGTTTGAAATCCGCAAGGACCGTCCCGTCGACCACGTTCATGGCGGCAAACAGCGTCGTCGTGCCGTTGCGTTTGTAGTCATGCGTCATGGTCTTCAGCCGACCGGAAAACATGGGCAGGCTCTTCTGTGTGCGGTTCAGGGCCTGAATCTGACTCTTCTCATCGACACTCAGCACGATCGCGTGTTCCGGCGGACTCAGATACAAGCCGACCACGTCATGCAGCTTCTCTTCAAACTTCGGGTCATTCGAGATCTTGAACGTTGCCGTGCGATGCGGTTGCAGATTGTGCTGATTCCAGATTCTGGCGACCGTCGCATGGCTGACTCCCACGCGAGCAGCCATCGCGCGAGTGCTCCAGTGGGCGCAGCCTCAGGTTTCTCCTGCGTTGTCAGCCGCAGGATCTCCTGGATGATTCTGGCCGACGGCTTCCGCCCGCTGCGCGGTGCATCTTCCAGAATCCCGGGAATGCGGTCCTTCAGAAATCGTGCTCGCCATCGTCGCACCAGACCGGGATCCGTCTTCAACTCCGCGGCAATCTGTTTGTGCTGAAGTCCGGTCCGCCGCCAGCAAGATCACTTTGGCTCGCAGCACCACTCTGGCCTGCGTCTTTCGACCACGACTGTACCGAACCAGCTCCGCCCGTTCGTCATCCGTCACTTCCACTGCTGCCGCAACTCGCATGACTGCCTCCCCAGTGTTTGGAAAACCTCTCCAACACCGATCGCAGCACAAGGTGTCGCATTTCCTTTACACTACACTAGGTCTGTACAAAGTGCCACACGAGTCTGGTAGGCTTCAGAATCTCCCCTCGCCATCCTCAGCGGAACGCAAAAGTTATGCGACTGGTGAGAGTGTTACATTTATGATTAGCTTGCTGCAACATTCTCACGACCGGGATGCTTATGTTCACCGACCTCGTGCAACGACTCGACGGATTAAGGAGCCGCACAGCCCGCTTCCGGCGCGTGGCGCTGCACGTTCATTCGCCCGACAGCCATGATTGGGGCCAGAGGCCCGAGGCCGATGCCACCAAAAACGACCGAACTCGCTTTGCGGGAGCGGCAGGGCTGGCGCTCTACCTCGACGAACTACGTGAACATATTGATCTGGTGGCAATCACAGATCACATGCGCTGCGATTTCGCAAATCGATCGTGTGCCGCGACAGTGGGCGGAACCGATTTCGCGGTGCTGCCTGGCATGGAGGTCAATATCCGATTAGCCGCGCCCTACAGTTTCGCTCGCATCCATGTACTCGTGCTTCTACCGGAAAACTCCACGAACGAGACCTTTGCGCGACTGTTTCATGGACAAGCGCATATTCCATCTGATGATCAACGCACCGGCCAAGAGGAAGTTCGCAATCTCTCCCTACCAGATTGGGTTCAGCGCGTCCACGCCGAGAACGGCTTGTGCATCGCCGCACACGTTGAAAACAATGAGGGTGTTCGCTACCTGTTTCGTCAAACGGCGAAAGAACTCCTCAAACTGTTCTATCCTGGCAACGGAAAAGCCACCGAACAAGAAAATGACGTCCCCGACAATTTTCGGCATTACCTGATTGAGTCAGGGATCGATGCAATCGAAATTCATCGCTCCGGAGACGTAAAGCATTACCGGTGGGTTTCGGAGCGTGATGGCAAATTGCATGCGATTGCCACAACGTTGACTTTCGATGCACATTGCATCGAAGAGTTTTGTCGTCCGACAAAGACGACCCACATTAAGATGACGACTCTTGGCCTGAAAGGCTTGAAAGAAGCAATCACATTTGCTGACACACGCATTCGCTATCCTGACAATTTGCCCGACTGCCCGCTTCCACGCATACTCGGTATTCAAATCACGGGAAATGATGGCTCATTCTTCAAAGACATGACGGTTGCCGTCGCCGAGAATCTCAATTGCGTTATCGGTGTCCGCGGCTCTGGAAAGTCCACAGTTGTCGAAGCGCTCCGATATGTATTCGGTTACAACCGAAGTTTGGACGAAGTCGACCGCTTAAAAAAGGGAATTTTAGATCTTCAGAAGGCAAACCTCGCCGGATGTTTGATCCGTGTCGCGTATCGTACGATCTCCGGGCATGACCGCATCCTGGCCGCGACATTCGACCCGAAGTCAGATTACGACACGAAGATCTACCAACTAGATGGCGAAATCATCGATGTCGCTGACGTCGAGGCCAGCGGAGATTTTCCGTTACGGCTCTTCGGTTGGAGTGAGATCGAAAACCTCGGACGTGATCCATCGAGGCAATCAGAGTTTCGATAAACAGTCGAGCTGATGGAACATGGTTGTCAGTCGAAGACAACGGCATTGGCATGTCAGAATTGGTTTTGACTGGACCACTATTGGATTTTGGAAATTCGTTCTGGCGATCGCCATTAGTCATGGAGGAATTTCCGGGGTTGGTGTCGTCTGGAATGCAGGCGATCGGGCGATTTGGAATCGGGTTCTTCTCCGTCTTTATGCTCGGGAATACGGTTAGGGTAACAAGTCGACGTTGCGATAAAGGTGATGATTCTGCTCGCGTATTGGAAATCAAGGGGGGGCCGTCTGGACGTCCGATTGTTTGGCTAGCAACTCCAGGCGAAGCACCAATTGATGGAGGAACTCGAGTTGAGGTCTGCCTTAAGGCTCCTCCAGTGGGCGCACGCGGTCTTCTATGGAACGGATCTGATCAGAAGCCGCCTTTATCGCTGGCACGGGTCACTGCAGGATTGGCTCCCAGTTTAGATGTCGCCCTCACGTCGGGAGAAGTGGACAACCTGACTGCCGTCTCAGGAGCCAATGACTGGATTTCAATCTCCGCTGGAGATTTGCTGGGACGGCTGGATTTCAGGCAAAACAGCGAGAAGTCCGCGTCCGCAAAATCACCGTATATGCGACCAATGACGGACTCGGATGGAAAAATCTATGGCAGAGCGACGATTACTCCCGAGGATTACTGGAACCGTGAAGCGGGATGGATCACGGTGTCTGGTCTTCGAGCCAATCGACTTTCCAATTTAAGTGGTATCCTGGTGGGTGAAGCGACCACGGCCGCCAGGGACATCGCCCAGCCGTTGGTGCCAATAGATGTACTCATCGCGTGGGCTACGGAACAGGCCGAGCTTCTGGGAGAATCTCGGATCGATGAGGAACGTAAGGCAAAGTCGGCGGAGACGATTCTTGAATGTGGTGGTGACATCGGGCAGTTACCAATTGCTAGGTGGGGTGAAGACTGGATGAGTCGGACAGATTTTCGAGGTAAAATCGAGGATCGCAAAGAATTAGTAATCAACTTCGAGGGGGAATTTAGCTACGACGAAGACGAAGACGCGATGCATCCGCGTGAATTCAAGGAAGAGTTCGAGTAATCAGGGGAGATCATTACGGTCCCGAAACACAACGGTAGTGTGATTAACGATCGTGGAATTAAGTGGCCGGCCTCGCTGTTCGAGGGCCGTATCGGTTCATACAGGCTTCCCGAATTGGTACGGCAGATTGTTCGCGAGTCTTGGCCTGAAGGCTTTGACGAAGTAGAAGAAAAGCGTGACGTTGGACGAGCCGGTTCACACACAGTCCGGAGGACGGTTACGGTTTTCGGGCGAATTGAAGAAGAACCAGACGTGCCTTCTAATTCCGTGTCGTAAGTTGTTCCGGCATTTTTTTTCGGCTAAAAATGGAACCGCCGCCAACAACCGGTATTGAGAACCCGTTGATCATGTCTGTGGGGACAACGCCAAGCCAAAAAAAGCTTTGCGAATGGCTACCGGCACGTTATCCAACACTCATGGCCATAGTCGGGCAGCAAGGCCCGGCAGCGTGTCTCTCGGAAAAAGCAGAATTCGACCGCTTAATCGCTGCGCGAACGCCTCCTCACTTTTATACCGAGACCATGCCATACGAAAATCCAGACGACTGAATTCGTGCTCAATGACTTTCGCGTCATCTTTTCGCGACCTTGAGGAAGCTACAAAAAAAGCGGCTCCCAAAAAGAGAGCCGCTCTCGCTATTGGGTAATCAATCAAATCAACTAATCGACGTCGAGAACGTCCTCAAGCCGACTGATCGTCCGGTCGAGTTGCGGGATGAAGAAGGTCCGAGTGTTGTCCACTTCAGCTCGAAGTTTCTGGACGTGATCGGACATCTTGATCCTTGTCTCCAGATCACACTCAGTGATCGGCTTCCAGGGCAGATTGTTCGGGATATCTGGGTACGGCTCCCGCTCATCATACTGGGGCCAGTCAACCGCCCAACACAGACGCCACTTGCCATGCATTTTCTGTATGCCCAGAAAATGGCGTTCGAGATAATCGCCATCCTCGCCGGTCTGCCTGCGAGAAACCTCCACAGTGATGTGACGGGGAGGTTGGCGGTCGAGCAACTTCTTCTCGATCCGCAGCCAAAGCTCATTGACGCGATCGAGCTTCGCTTCGACTTCGTTCGAGGGCTCTTCAGACTGGGCCCTCGGGCGGCCGTTCAGGGATTCCGGCGGAATCCTAGATCTTGACTCATTCATCGTTGTTCTCCGTTCTGCCCTCTGCGGGGCCAGATAAGGAAAAAAATGGGTAAAGGGCCGGTCACGGCCGGGGCAGTCACGCCTAATAGCTCTTCTCATCCTAATCCGGCATCGTCAGAATTCAAGCTTCTGAAGAAACAGATTCCATTTTTTCACCATCTGTCTGTGGGCGAGAATCGCGGTCTCATATGGCTGCGAAACAAATTCCCCCTACGGGATTGCGAACTGGAGGTGTTCGTGCAACTGCAACCAGAAATCAACTATCTGATTCTGCTCCCTGACGCGGACGAGGAGAGCGAGCATAGTCCCCTTCAGGGACTCTCGAATTCGCTTCTCTGGCGCACTTATTGGACCACGGCGATTGTCAGCCGTTGTCCGCCTTCTCTCAGTGAGCTTTATCGTCAGTCCGCGCGCACACTAGAACTCAGAATGGTTGGTCTTCAGAGCTATCGAGTTTTTCCCTTGTTGGAAAGCGAATTGCATCGGCTGACAATTAACCCCGCGAGCCCCTTCTGGATAGTTTGCGTGGACGAGGAAACCAAAGTCGTTGCAGAAAACTGGCGTGCGCAGCAAAAAATTCCGGTCGCCGTCGTCACGGCGCCGAAATCAAACGCAGCTCCGCTGCTACCGACACGGCAATCGGTGCGACAACATTGTGACGATGTGCTTGATTTCGTCGCAACAACTTACCCAGCGATTGACTGTCGCTGGGCACTGGAAGCCAGATCAAACTCCAAAGAGCGACAACCGTATCCCATTGAGTTTGGTTTCATTGGTCAACATTTGACGCTTCCAAACGAACTTCTGCTTTTAAGTGTTGGTGGCGTCTTCAATGGCCAACAGCCGGACAAGGCCGCTAACGATGCAGAGCATATGTCACGAATCCTGCAAGTCGCGGATGAAGCCGCGCGCGTTCGTTATTCCGTACCCGGTGGTCCAATGTCATCGGCTCTCGGCCTGATGCCGACAGTGATTCTCGCGTCTCCGGGAATCTACCGACACGTCAGCAAGAAACGACCGGGAAAAGGGGAGGAAAGGCTGCCGTTTTTTCGAATGCTCAGAACGATTCAGCAGCAACGGAGTTACAGTTTCCAAGCCAGCAGTGAAGCTGAAATTAAGGAACTACTGCAAGACCGCAGTAGCCGTCTTATGGTTCAACTCAGAGCGATGGAGCTTAACGGCCTGGCAAATGCGTTGGCCGTGCGAGCCGCATCCTATTTGTCACCCGTATTGAGCTTGGCTCCGGCCGTAAATCATGTCTATCCCGCGCTAGTTCGTCTGGCCGATTGCCTGCGCGGTGATGCTCCAGCCGCACGAAAAGTGACTCGCCTAATGGACGCGCTGGTGTCGCAACTTACTGATGCCGTGCCAAAGGAGTTCATTGAACGCATCGATCTGCCGCATAGTGGGATCAAGTTGGTCACGGACGCGCCACTGGAACTGCTACCCATCCGAGGATTACCCATGATGCTTCGGCATGTGACCAGCCGAATTCCGCTAACGCCGGGAAATCTCGCATTTCAGAAACTACTTCCGCACGAATTGCTCGAACTGACAACGGAGCATTTCACGGAAACTTTGATCATTCGTTCGTTCCGAGATGATGATCCCCTTCGTCATGACTTAGAAACTGCAATTCGGCACTACCCTCAAGAAGACGGCAGCCCATTGCCAGTGCGCTTTGTTGACGTCCACACACGAGCTCAGCTGGAACGCGCCTTTTCAGAGTATGATGGTGCTATGGTGGTATTCGATGGCCACGGCCGCCACCGGCGAGAAGAGAACCTTGGACAGCTGCTGTTAAGCGACGACGCAGTCAATCCTTGGGATTTGCGGAATACAGTTCGCGTCCCCCCGATCGCTTTTTTGTGCGCCTGCGACACACACGCATACGACCGCTCTCACGTCACACCAGGCTCCGGCATGCTTGATTGTGGCGCGCGGGCAGTAATCTCGACCGTACTTCCAGTACAGTCCAAGCCAGCGGCGATGTTTGCAGCCCGATTGCTGTTTCGTATTCACCA
>Ga0105047_10006080_pt1 | contig 20552 bp, 10 predicted proteins | sample MAT04_FD_78384 | JGI IMG/M metagenome (GOLD analysis project Ga0105047, IMG submission 78384) | Freshwater microbial communities from Lake Fryxell liftoff mats and glacier meltwater in Antarctica - MAT-04 (megahit assembly) | ecosystem: Environmental > Aquatic > Freshwater > Ice > Liftoff...
ATCCTTAAACAACATTACGCCAAATCCTCTGCCAAAGTAAGTGGTGTCCATCAGGACTATTACCCGTTTTGGATTTATGGGGAAAACTTTAAGATCAACTTTGTCAATTCACCTCTGGATGATTCTTGTGGGAGCAATGATGTTTAGCACCTAATTGAATATAGGTTTGCTTCCCTTCGACATATTCCTGCCAAAGAACTTCATTGTTTAGTCGCTCTCCACCGATAAAACGCTTGCCGCAAGCAGCACATTTATATCGCTGTTTTCCTTTAAAAATCCCATTTTTGCTTACAATTTTGCTTCTGCAATAAAAGCAGTTTTTTTATTCATAGTCTTTCATTTAATGCAAAGCTAATAATAGTAAGGAGTTTAAAAGATTTGAACACCATTTTTGTCTATTAAGCCTGAAATCAATATTTGCATTTTCCAAACATAAGAAGTAATATTAATTTCACAATACACGGAATACTCAAAAAAAAGGCTGCCCTTTCGGACAGCCTATTAAAGTTCATATGCTTTTGGCAAGAGTAAATTGTTAAACGTTAAATAACGAATTGACAATCGGATCATTTTTGCTGGTGCGGTCATCAATACGTTTATCCATCATAAGCGGATATACACATTCGTCAATCAAAGCCTGGCTTGTACGGGTTGTAACCTTATAGGCACGACCGGCAGCAGAAGTTGATTCGTAGGAGAAATCCCAGCCAAGAACCATCACCCTGGTGCCGTGGCTGTTGATTTTCTTGATCAATGGCACATAATCGGTGTCACCGGCTATAATAACAACTACATCAAGTTGTTTTAATAATGTAAGCTCATAGGTTTCGAGCGAGAACCACACATCAATACCTTTTTCTTCGGCTTCGCCCGTGCGGGAGTCAACTAAAAGAGGATAATTGTGTGTTGTGATACCTTCATACATGAAAATGTCGTCGATACGGCGCTCATTTGTCATTTGTGTTAAACGGTACGATTCGTCAGGGTATTTTTTTTCCAACTGACTTGTCGAATAGCGGCCACGAAACCAATGTGTTTCAACTACTTGACAATAACGCTTTTCGGCGTTCTCAAGTTTAGAGATCTCGTCGCGTAGAAATTCAGCAAGACCATTAAAGTTAATGGTGCTTTTGCGCTCATGATGGTACCTGTAGTACGAATTGACTTTCAGAAAGAAAGTTCCATCAATGAACAGTCCGATTTTTTTGATTTTTTCTTCCATCTAATTATTTATAAAAATTACACTATAAGGTTGTGATATAAAATCTAGATAAATAACAGCAACCCCGTTAAATTGTTCATGCTCTTCATATAGTACTTGTGAATAATTTATGTTTTAGAAATGACAATTGATTACACACGAGATTGCAGCCCGTACTCTTGATGAAGAACCGCAAATATAAACCAAAAATGTTTAAATCCAAAGATTGTAATAAAAATAATTAACATAAAAATGTTTATTATTATTTTAAGGTTTACCATGTTAAATGCATCAAAACCAAATACATACAAAAATTTATAAAAATTTATAAAATTATATTAACCTTGATATATAGGAAAATTCTATTGCATAGTTTATTTCATCCTGTGGGACCAGGAATATTTACCGCTGGTTTCTTTTTTTGTTGTACTTGTGCTGATACGCGTATCAATCCGTATTCGTGTAAAATAATCGCGGAAGTATTGCGCAAAAAATACACTTCCGAGGGTTGGCTTATCCGTATTCCGGTAATTGAGCCAAAGTTCCCGGGGTTCACCAATCCACACACCTGTTATTTTATTGGTGAATTTATTTTGTCTGAGCAAATTTATCCCGTTTTTATCGAAAACATATTCCCATTCACATCCGTATATTGCCTGCCCGCTGGGTTGAAAGGCAGGCAGAAACCAAACGCTAACAGTAAGGTCGGGGTTCCGGTAAATAAAAGTATTGAAATAGAGGTTACTTGTATCCCGGATTGACTGAAACTGTAGATTTGCCTGAGCCAATGCTGAACCCGATGCAATCAGTTTTGAGGTATCGGAAATGCCTGTATAATCGGAAACTGTATTTGCCGAATCAAATATAACATGTTGTGTTATTCTAAAAGAATTGCCATCCGATATCCCGCCTATTGTATGCCAGGCTTGGTTTTCGGAAAAGCTAAACCAATCCGTTGAACTAACGTCCTCCAGCTTATTGAATTTGTCAACGGCCCGTTGTGTATAATATTCGCATTCGATAAACCGGTTTGCAATTTCAAGTTGTTTATCAAAAGTGATTGAATCAAATTTAAGATTTGGAGACTGGGTCTTTCCAATCCATGGGAAAAGCAGGATGAAGAGGAAAAACAGAATTGATTTTTTCATTCGTGATTTGAAATAATGGTAAATATGAAGACTTAAAGATAAGAATCAATCGTAAACCGGCGGATTGAAAAAGCTTCTTTCTTCAGTTTTGTGATAACGTAATTTCGTTGCTAATAGTTTGCCTGTTGGATTAAAAAAGCGACGGCACCTTTTCGGAACCATCGCTTTTAAGTATGATCATTATTTGCTCTTATCCGGGGCAACCGGAATGGCAGGTTGTTCCTTATACGTTTTTAGTTCATCAAGCACTACTTCTATTGCTTTAATAAGCTGATCGTCAATACCCTCATATTCCCTTGAGGGATCGTTATCGATATCAATATCCGGCTCAACGCCATAGCCTTCGATGATCCATTTGCTTTCATCTGCCGAATAGCTGGCAAATTCAGGTTTGCGAAGGTCGGCACCGTCAACGAAGGGTAAAGTTCCCCTGATGCCAACTACACCGCCCCAGGTGCGTTTGCCGATAACTTTTCCGAGCTGGTGTTTTTTAAATCCATACGGGAAAAGGTCGCCATCGGAAGCTGAATAATTATTGATGAGTAAAACTTTCGGCCCCAGCATCATTTTGGTTGGAGTATGTCCAATCTGCTCAACATTTCGAGCGGTATTACTTCTTTGTATTTCGCGGCTCAGGCGTTCGATAATCATAGGCGAAACATTTCCACCGCCGTTGCCACGGTCGTCGATAATCAAGGCTTTTTTGGCTAATTGCGGATAGAAATATTTTACAAATTCATTTAGTCCCGCAGCACCCATATCCGGAATATGAATATAACCAACCTGGCCGTTTGTAGCTTTATCAACTTTGCGGATATTATTCTGAACCCATGTGTAATAATAGAGATCGGATTCGTTACTTACCGGAACTACAAGAACTTTTCGGCCGCCTTCGGCAGGCGAAGCATTAAGTGTAAGTTCAACATTTTTATCCGCTTTGTTGATGAGTGCTGTATAAATATCTGGCATTTCTTTTGTTGATTTGCCATTTACAGAAGTAATGAATTCACCTTTAACTGCACCAACACCAACTTCGGTTAGCGGCGAATGCAGATCAGTACTCCAGTTGGCTCCCAGCAAAAGGCTGTCGATGCGGAAATATCCGGAGGCATCTTTGCTGAGCCTCGCACCCAAAAGTCCAAGACTAATCTTTTCGACAGGTTTGCGCTCGCCACCGTTAATATAAGCGTGGCCAACACTAAGTTCTGCTATCATTTCACCCATGAGGTATGTAAGATCGTTTCGGTTGTTCACCGAAGGGAGCATCACGGCATATTTGTCGTGCATTGCCTTCCAATTAACGCCATGCATATTCGGAACATAGAAGAAGTCACGCATCTGGCGCCAGGCCTCATCATAAATCTGTTTCCATTCCTGCTTATTGTTCACCCATACTTTACAATCGGATAAATCAATATATTTTTCAGTACTGATTTTCGATGAAGGCAGGTCAATCATTGTAAACCTGTTTTTCTGCCTCACGAGCATTTTCTTTCCATCAGCAGTGATGTCGAAGTTAATATCAGAACCCAGGTCCGATTCTTTTTTTTGTTTCAGGTCGTACACCTTTGCTGACATTCCCTTGTCGTTTGAAGTATTGTAATAAATCTTATCCTCAACCGACCAAATATTCCAGTAATTTCCTGCCTCAACGGGGATTTCGATAATACGCTGCTGAATGCCTTCCAGATCAATTTTCACCGGTTTTACTTCCGGTTCTTTTTCTTTCTCATCTTTCCCGGCTTTCTTTTTTTTTTCGGCTTTTTCTGATTTCTTATCTTTTTCGTCTTTTGCATCTTTCTGGTCTTTGGAGTTGTCCGTTTTAACTTCGTCGTTCGAAGGAGCAAAAGGCGAAGGCGTATCTTTTGCGAGGGTAACCAGGTAAAGTTTGGTCATGTTCTGATATGCATAGTTCCATTCAACACTGCTGTATATAGGATCGAAAGTGCGATCGGAAGTAAAAATCAGGTATTTGCCGTTGTTTGAAAACGCAGGCTGATCCGACGAAAACCACTCATCTGTTACTTCATGCTTCTTTTCATCAGCAATATTGTAAAGAATAATTTGCTGCATGCCATTTTCAAGCGTTCGCGGATACGTTATCCAACGACTATCCGGCGACCAATCGAAGTCTCCGAATTCCCATATTTTTGATTTTTCGACCAGGGTAACAGCTTTTGAAGCTATATCAACGTATTGCAGGCGCAGCATTTTGTCGTTCCACATTATTTTTTTGCTGTCGGGCGACCAGCGGATATTAAATTTATAGGTGTCTGCCCCGGTGGTCAGTTTTATGGCGGGTTCACTTCCATCATGTTTGGCAACATAGATTTCGTATTCACCGCTGGCATCGCTGAGGTAGGCAATCCATTTGCCATCGGGCGACCAGTAGCCTTCGCGGTCGTGTGCATCGCTGCTGGCAGTTAGGTTGCGGGTAATGCCTTCTTTAGCCGGAACGGTAAATATATCACCACGGCCTGTTATAACTATACGGTTGCCATCAGGCGAGGGATTCACGGCTCCAAGGTAACGTGTGGCATCTTTCATCTCATTTCGTGATGTGTTAAAATCATCGGCAATCTGAATTGTAATTTTGGTTGATGATTGTGTTTTCAGATCGAAAATATAAATGTAACCCCCATTTTCATAGATGATCCTGTTGTCGCCGGCTGAAGGGAATTTAATGTCGTATTCCGTATAGTTTGTTACCTTCCGGGTCTGGTTCGTTTTCAGATTGTAACAGAAAAGGTTCATGGTACGGTCGCGGTCGGAGCAAAAATAAATTTCATCCCCAAACCACATGGGGAAAATCTCCTGCGATTGAGTCTTGGTTATATTCCGGGTGGTTTTGGTGGCAAAATCATGAATCCAGATATCATCGGCCATGCCTCCTTTATAATACTTCCAGGTGCGGAATTCGCGAAAAACCTGGTTATAGGCAAGCTGCTTGCCATCTGTTGAATATGAGCAAAATCCACCGGCCGGAAGCGGCAACTCCTGCGACATTCCTCCTGTAACAGGAACCGTGAATAGCTGTCCGATAAAGTCGTTGAACGCTTGTTTACGCGAGCGGTAAATTATGCTTTTGCCTTCAGGTGTCCAGCCCATCACAATATTGTTTGGACCCATCCTGTCGCTTACATCATCGCGGCCAAGCGTTGCTGTAGTAGTTAGCCTTACAGGAACACCTCCCTGGGCCGGCATTATATAAATTTCGGTATTCCCGTCGTACTGAGCAGTAAATGCAACTGTTTTTCCGTCGGGCGAAAAGTGCGTAAACATTTCGTAACCTGCGTCAGTAGTGAGTTTGCGCGCCATACCGCCACTAACAGGCACGGTGTATAAGTCGCCGGCATAGGAAAAAACGACGTAGTTGCCACTTACGGTTGGAAAGCGGAGCAAGCGGGCTTCATCCTGTGCAATAAGCATGATTGGGACACTAATCAGAAAGACCAGGAAAAGAAAAAAGGTGAAGAGTCGGTTCATTAGAAGTAAGTTTAAATTTATGATTTAGAAGTATAAGCTTGAGAATTAGGAGAAACAAAGTTAAACATTCAGTTGTTCGTTTATAAAGTTTAATCATTAAAAAAATGATGTATTCTGAAGTTTAAATAAATATGATATGTGGTGATGCTGTTGTGTTAAAAATACTAATTTAGCAACCTTATTTCACACTTAAAATAATGGATTTGTTAACTTCCGAAGGTTGGTTTTTTACCTGGGTAATGCTCCCGGCACTTATATTTCTTGCCCGAATCATGGATCAAAGCATAGGTACACTCCGACTTATATTCATCTCGAAAGGAATGAAGAATATAGCTCCGTTTCTTGGGTTTTTCGAAGTCATCATCTGGCTACTGGCTATCGGACAGATTATGCAGCATCTAGATAACTGGCTATGTTATCTTGCCTATGGCGCCGGATTTGCAGCAGGAAACTTTATAGGCATAACCCTGGAGGAAAGGTTATCAATAGGAACTTCTATTATCAGGGTTATTTTATCCAATGAATCGCCTGAACTTATTGCAGCTTTAAAACTGCATAATTTCGGATTAACAATTATTGATGCCGAAGGATCCATAGGGAAGGTGAAAGTGATGTTTTCGATAATACGACGAAAGGAAATTCCGGTATTTCTTGATACCCTTCATAAACATCATCCTTCAGCTTTTTATACCATTGAAGATGTGAAGGAAGCCAAGGACGGTGTTTTTAAGCATGTTCAGCATAAATCGCTGGCAAGCGGAATGGCATCAATACTAAAAAAGTCTAAATAAATTGAGGTATTGCTATAATTGATCCGGAACCAAAATCGTTTTTGAGACTACATTTAAAACACTCATATACTTAATTGAATTTCGATGAAAACTAAAAACATTGGCTTTAATTCCAAACTCATCCACGGTGGTGAGTTTAACGATGCACTCGGAAGTGCTACAGTGCCGATTTACCAGACATCTACATTCAAATTCGACAGTGCCGAGCATGGTGCTGCGTGTTTTGCCGGTGAGAGCGATGGTTATATTTACACAAGGATTGGCAATCCAACCATTCATGCGCTGGAAACATTACTGGCAGAACTCGAAAACGGTTTTGGCGGAGTTGCAACCAGCTCGGGAATGGGAGCAGTAAATACCGTGTATGGAGCCATGCTGGCGCAAGGTGATCATGTGGTTAGTTCAGCCGCTGTATATGGACCTTCGCGTGTTGTGCTCGAAACGTATTACAAAAAGTTTGGTGTCGAAGCTACATTTGTAAATACTGCTAATATTGAAGAAATCCGAGCTGCCATCAGGCCGGAAACCAAATTGTTATACATCGAAACGCCCTCGAACCCAACCATTGAAATCACCGACCTGAAAGCTTGCTGCGAACTTGCTCATGAGCATGGAATCCCGGTTGCAGTTGACAATACTTTTTGCAGCCCATACCTTCAGCGACCGCTCGAATTCGGTGCCGATATTGTATTACATTCACTTACCAAATTCATTAACGGCCATGCAGATATTGTTGGTGGTGTTGTAATTGCAAAGGATGAAACGCTGTATAAGAAGCTGCGTTCGAATATGGTTATACAGGGATTTAATATGGATCCGCACCAGGCATACCTTGTAATTCGTGGAGTAAAAACGTTGAGTGTTCGTATGGACCGTGCTCAGGAATCGGCTATGAAAATTGCAGAATACCTTGAGAATCACCCCAAAATTGAATGGGTGCGTTATCCCGGGCTACTCTCACATCCGCAGCATGAACTTGCAAAAAGACAGATGGATGGATTCGGAAGTATGATCAGTTGCGAATTGAAGGGAGGCCTGGAAGCTGGCCGTATATTGATGAACAGTGTGAAAATGGCTATTCTGGCAGTTTCGTTAGGTGGCGTCGAAACACTAATTCAACATCCTGCATCCATGACTCATTCAAAAGTTTCGGCTGATGGCAAAATAAAAGCCGGCATTACCAACGGGTTGGTTCGCTATTCAGTAGGAATTGAGGATGTAGAGGATCTTATTGGAGACCTTGAACAGGCACTCGAAAAAGTATAGCTCCTAACTAAAAACCAGAGAATAAAAATGTTTGAATAATGAATGCTTCGGCTTACTTCGGCTTCGCTCAGTAACCAACGCTCAGCACAGGTATAGAAAAAGGGATATCGAATTTTGAAGTGAGAAAGACTGGTTAGCAACTCTATTCATGGAATCTGAAATCAATCTAAAGTTCTTAACTTCAGCATTTATGATTCCTTGTTGAAGATTCAATATTTTTTAAACCTGAAATGTGTAGTATTTATTTTGAAAAAACAAAATTTACATTAGTGTTCAAATACCTTTGACTCTGCTTTTATCCATATTTCATGCATTTAAAATCCGGCTCCCCATGCCGGATTTTTTTATCTTTGCTTTTTATACATTTCTCTGGTATTTATGAAAAGGATCAGCCTCATATTGATTTTACTTATTTACTTTATTTCAGCCCGGCCACAAAAGGTTGCTGTTGTACTTAGCGGGGGCGGAGCTAAAGGGGTAACTCATATTGGTGTACTGCGTGCACTGGAAGAGAGTGGTATTCCGATCGACTATATTGCAGGTACTTCGATGGGTGCGATAATAGGAGGACTTTATGCGTCAGGTTATTCGCCCGACCAGATGGAGCAGATTATCAATTCCGAAGAGTTTACAAAATGGGTATCCGGAAAACTTGATCCTGAATATACTTATTTCTTCCGAAAAGGACAGCCAGACCCATCATGGCTTAGTTTTAAGTTCAAATATGATTCCATATTACAAACCAGGCTGCCGACAAATATCATTTCGCCTGTCCGTATGGATTTTGCCTTTCTCGAACTTTATTCAGAAGCTTCAGCCGTAGCAGGTTACGATTTTGACAAACTGATGGTCCCATTTCGCTGCGTTGCATCCGACATACGTTACAACAGCTCCTACATTCTGCGAAAGGGTGATTTAAGTTCGGCAATCAGGGCATCAATGACATTCCCGTTCTATTTTAAGCCAATTCGTATTGACGGCAAGTTACTTTTTGATGGAGGCATGTACAATAATTTTCCTACTGATGTGGCTTTGGAAGATTTTTCGCCCGATATAATTATCGGGAGTAAGGCCGCCGGGAATTATGGGCCGCCAAAGGAAGATGATATAATATCTCAGCTTGGCAGCATGCTGATGGGCGAAACCAAACTTAATCTGTATTGCGATGCAAGTGTACTGATCGAACCCAGCCTCAAGGACGTTAATGTTATTGATTTTTCGAATACCGAAGCTTTTATCGACAGCGGATATGTAGCAGCTATGCGTATGATTCCTCAAATACGTCAGTTTGTGCTGGATACAGTTTCAAAAGCCATGCATGATACGATTCGCAAAAACTTCAATAGCCGGAAGCCCGAGTTGGCGATAAACAGTGTTGAAGTGCATGGTTTGGAGCAGGGTCAATCATTATATGTAGCTAATGCAATCCTCGGTCAGTTCAGGTGGCGTAAATCTGATACCTATTATGGACATGACCTCACACTGGACAAGGTTAAAGCCAGGTATTTCAAGATTTTAGGCGAGGATCGGCTTAAATCGGCCTATCCGACTCTGGTATATGATACGCTCCAGCACCGTTACAAATTTGTGATCGATGCTCAATATGACAAAGCGATTGATGCCGATTTTGGCGGTAGTCTTTCATCAGGTGGCAGCAACGAAATTTTTCTGCAGCTTAAATACAGTCTCTGGATGAAAGCAGCTTACACGGCCAAAATTAATGGTTCATTCGGACGTTTTTACAATTCAGCCTTGGCGGGTGGCAGAATTGAACTGGCAGGTAAAAAACCAAAATACCTTGAGGCCGCTTATACATTTAATCAGTATAATTATTTCAGAACCGGATCGTTCTTTTTTGTGGATGATACACCCTCGTATTTGTACGAGAATAACAATCATTTTCGTATTGATATGGGTTTTCCCATCACATATAAAGGAAGACTTGAAGCGGGGCTTACTTTTGGTTCGAACCACTCAGATTACTTTCAAACAAATACAGCAACCAAGGAAGATAAAGAAGATAAGACTAAATTTAGTTTTTACAGTCCCTATTTCGAGTTGGAACTAAACACATTAAATCGGAAGCAATACTCAAACCAGGGTTACAGACTGTTTACTTCTGTTCAGTTTGTAGGTGGTCTCGAAAAGCACACACCCGGAACAACCTCAGTTTTACGTGTCGATTACCAGGATCATCATGATTACTTGATTTTTAAGTTTCAGTTCGACAAGTATTTCCGGGCCGGTAAAATGTACAAACCGGGTGTCAACTTTGAAATCCAGGCTAATACACTCGAAAGTTTCAGGAATAATACTTCCACTACGCTCTTTATGCCGGTTTACGCTCCTTTATACCAGATGGCTACTCTTTACCAGGCTGTATATCGGCCTTCAGGATATACAGCAATCGGGATGCGGAATATTTTCACTGTAAGCAAAAATATGGATTTCAGAGCCGAAGGATTTGTAATGGCTCCTATACGTGAGTTAAGCAGTAATTTGCAGCAGCAGGTTGTTAAAAGTGAATATTTTCCTGCTTTACACTATGTGTTATCAGGAAGTTTTGTTTACACCACACCCATAGGCCCGCTTAGTGCTTCGTTTAATTATTACGACGACGGAACTCCCGTTTCATTTTTTATCAATATAGGGTATATCATTTTTAACCGCCCTGCTTTCTGATGATTTCCTTTTTCTAAATCTGAAAACGATTGTAGCGCTCCGCTTTTCTGAATCAATTTTTAATAAATTGACCAACTTAATGAAATGTTGTTAAATTTGCAGTCCCTTGAATTGAAAGGCTTTTATTGTATAACTTACCTTTTTCGAAAGAAAAACACATACCACCGCTGTTTTAATGAAACAGCGGGTTTTATCTAACCCTGATCAATAGTTTAATTACTAACTTATTAACGATGGAATCGACCAAACATCCCGATCAAAATCCTGAAAATGCGCCAATGCAGAACCAGGACGAGAATTCTAAACAGGAAAATCCTGTTAGCACAATTGAAGATTCATCATCAACGGAAGTTAACGCTGAAGACGAAACCGAAACGGAAGTTCTTGCTGAAATTCAGTCTGAGACTGAAATAGCCACTGAATCAGACCCAACCGAAATCGAAGTGTCGGAAGAAGTAGTTTCAGAACCGGAAATTATAGCCGAACCTGAAGTTGAATTGGAAACTGTAACTGAAGTTGAAGTTGAAGCTGAAACAGCCGAAATAGTTGTAGCTGAAACCGAAGTTGAAGAAGCCCCGGAAGTATTGGCTGAACCGGAAGTTACAGCAGAAGTTGAAACGGTTACTGAACCGGAAGTTACAACTGAAACTGAAGTTGTGGATGAGCCAAAAGTTCCATCCATCCCAAATGTTGCTGACAAAATAAAAGCTACAATTGCAACAGATGCTCCTGAAAATACAGCTTCTGATGTTAAGGATGAAACAGAGGCTACAGATGAGGCAATTGAAGCGGAAGTTGATGCAGCAGAATCAACTGGTATCGATTATGCTCATATGGATCGCGAACAGTTGGTTACACTACTTGAGGAAATTGTGGTGAATGCGGATGTTAATGAAATAAAATCGAAAGTTGCCCAAATTAAAGTAGCATACCTGGCTATTGCAAATAAGGAACGCCAGGATATGTATCAGAATGTTGCAGCCAGCGAAGAAGCCGAAAATTTTGAGGTTGCTGATCCGCTGGAAGAACGATATAAAACTGCTTTCGGGATATATAAACACAATAAATTCCGTTTCACCGAGGATCAGGAAAAGATTAAAGTCCTGAACCTGGAAGCGAAAAAGAAAATTCTTGATGAGCTGAAAATACTTATCAACTCAGAAGAAACCCTCAAAAAGACTTACGACGAATTCAAAGCTTTACAGGATACCTGGAAAGGCATTGGGATGGTTCCGAAAGCTGAAGCTCAGGGCTTGTGGCAAAATTACCATTTCCTGATCGAGAAGTTTTTTGATAAAGTAAAAATCAATAAGGAACTTAAAGATCTTGATCTTCGCAAAAACCTGGAGCGTAAAATTGAATTGTGCGAAAAGGCTGAAGAACTGGTTCTTGAATCTTCTATTTCGCAGTCGTTCAAGCGCTTACAGGAGCTTCACGAAGAGTGGAAAGAAGTAGGGCCTGTTGCTCAGGATAAACGTGAAGAGGTGTGGGATCGTTTTAAAACAGCTACCGAAAAGATAAACGACCGCCGCCACGAATTCTACAAACAGATACAAGGCGATCTCGAAGCCAATCATGCCGCCAAGGTGTTGCTATGCGAAAAAGTCGAGCAGCTTGTTGCTACCGAGTTTAATTCCATTAAGCAATGGCAGGACAGTACGCAGCAGGTAAATGAACTGCTTAAAATGTGGAAATCCGTTGGACAGGCTCCGCAAAAAGTGAACAACGAAGTATGGAACCGCTTTAAAGCCCAGCTTGATCTTTATTTCTCGAATAAGAAAGAGTATTTCGGTAAGCTTAAAGATCAGCAGCTTAATAATTATAACCTGAAAGTGGAACTCTGCCTGCAGGCCGAATCGCATAAACTGAGTACCGATTGGAAAAATTCGTCGCGCGAGCTTATCAAACTGCAGGATGAATGGAAAAAGATAGGACCGGTTCCCCGCAAGCACAGCGAGAAAATCTGGAAACGCTTCCGTACCGCCTGCGATGAGTTTTTCAATACAAAGAATGAGCATTTTAAAGGTTTGCAAGCCAGCGAAGGCGGTAACCTTCAAATAAAACTTGATATTATCACCAAGCTCACAGCATTTGAATACAGCGAAAGCCGCCAGGAAAGTCTGAATAAAGTAAAAGAACTCCAGCGTGAGTGGATGGATACAGGGCATGTGCCGATCAAAGAAAAGGATCGCATCCAGGCTGAGTTTAAAGCTATTGTAAATAAAATTTACGATAAGCTGAAAGTTGATTCGCAGGAAGCCAGCCAGATGAACTACCGCTCGCGCTATGAAGGTGTAAAAGATCAGCCTGATGCAGGACGAATCATTAACCGGGAACGTACAGGTCTGCAATCCAAAATTGACAGTTTGAAAGAAGAAATTCTTCTCTGGGAAAACAATATAGGTTTCTTTGCCAGGTCGAAACAGGCCAATCTGCTAAAGGCTGAATTTGAGGCTAAGATTGCCAGGGCCAAAGAGGAACTTGCTTCGCTCGAAGCCAAGGCTAAGATTCTCCGAAGCGTTGCACGAGAGCAACAATAAAATGGAAAAGCCCCGATTTGGGGCTTTTTGATTTCTCAATAGTCAGGACTTCACTAATGTGAAACTCAGACTATTTTTATAGAACTACCCTGCTTTACTTCTATTTTGTAGGAATTCTAAAATAGGAATAAAATTTTGAATATTTTTAGGTAGTTTTGTTTGCAGTAACCTTACACTTTTTTATTCATGCCGTTTCGTAAGTGTCAAAATTAAATTTTTAAATGGATCTGCTATATTATAACGACCTAAATTACAGCAAGGTAATCAAGCAATTCACCAGAGTAGCCGAATATCTTTCACAAGCCAACTTTAGTGCAGCCGAAGTTAAAAAGATGCCGGAAACGGGATTATACCGGGCAAAACTCGATTATGAGAACCGCTTATTGTTCAAAATTGTTAAGCATCAGGAGAAAAAATACATTCTGCTTCTGGAAGTTATTTATAACCACGAGTATAGCAAATCCCGCTTTTTAAGAGGTGCTGCCATTGATGAGAGTAAACTTATTTCCATATCCTCACCTGATGCCGTGATAGAAAGTGAGTTGGAGCCCTTGAGCTATATCAACCCCACGTTCAGCAAAGTTCACCTTCTCGATAAAGTTATTTCATTTGATGAGATACAGCAAGAGATATTCAACTTGCACCCACCCGTTATTATTATTGGTTCGGCTGGAAGCGGTAAAACAGCGCTTACCCTCGAAAAGCTTAAAACACTTACAGGCAATATCCTGTATGTTACACTTTCTCCCTTCCTTATCGAAAATTCGTACAACCTCTATTATGCTAATAACTATGAAAACGAGAAACAGGAAATAGATTTCCTGTCGTACAACGACTTTTGCTCAACCTTAAAAATAATTAAAGGCAGAGAAATGGATCAGCGTGCTTTTGAGCAATGGATGCAAACCCGCATGCAAACGTTCGGTGTAAAAGATGTACATAAGCTCTTTGAAGAGTTTAGAGGCGTGCTTACCGGCTTGGAGGTAGATAAGCCTTTTCTGAGCCGGAACGAATACCTTGGTTTGGGGGTTAAGCGTTCCATTTTTCTGGGTAGCGAACGAGAAAAAGTGTATAGCGTTTTTGAAAAATATCTCGAATTCTTTTCGGAGAATGGTTTCTTTGACTTGAATATTTTGTCCTATGAATATCTTAAACTATGTGAGCCAAAATATGATTTTGTAGTTGTTGACGAGGTGCAGGATTTTACTAGCATACAGTTGTTCCTTGTGCTTAAATCGCTCAAAGGGAAAGGGAGTTTTGTATTATGTGGCGATTCAAACCAGATTGTACACCCTAATTTTTTCTCCTGGACCAACATCAAAACCATGTTTTACAAGCAGGATATGGCGGGTCATAATATTAAAATACTCAGGGCCAATTATCGGAATTCGCCTGAGATTACCCTGTTAGCCAACCGTTTGTTAAAAGTTAAAAATGCACGTTTCGGTTCCATCGACAAAGAAAGTACCTATTTGATTGAGGCTGTCGGAACCAAAACCGGCGAAGTGGCACTACTCAGCGATAGCGAAAAGGTATGCCGCATGTTAAATGAAAAGACATCGCGTTCGGCAAAATTTGCTGTAATCGTGATGAAAAAAGAAGATAAGGTATTGGCCAGGAAAATATTCAAAACGCCATTGCTGTTTTCTATTCACGAGGCTAAAGGTCTTGAGTATGAAAATGTTATCATGCTGAATTTTATCAGCGGCAACGAAAAGGAATTCAACGAAATTATTGGGACCATTCAGGAACGCGACCTCGACAACGACGAAATTGTCTTTTCGCGCCTACGCGATAAAACTGATAAATCAATTGATGCTTACAAGTTTTATATTAATTCGTTTTACGTAGCCATTACCCGCAGTATTAAAAACCTTTATCTCGTTGAAGCTACCCATAAACACAGGCTCTTGAATCTGCTCCAACTTGTTGAATCCAAAAGCGAATTGAAAATCAGCGGAAATGTGTCATCACCAGAAGACTGGAAAAACGAAGCCGACAAACTGGAAAAACAAGGGAAAAAGGAACATGCCAACGAAATACGGAAAATCTATTTCGCACAACAAACCCCTGATTGGGAACCTATTACCAATGCCAATTTAGATAAACTAAAGAAAGAGGCTCTGGATGCACAACAGTTTAACAAAAAAGCTAAGGACAAATTGTTTGCGTACGCGCTTGTTTACGAAGATTATAATATCATTTCCAACCTTGTTGAATTAAAATACCGCCGGGCTGAAGACCCTGAGAACGAGAGTAAGGCATTATTCAGAAAGTTTTATGCGGAGATTAAAAATGAAAATATAAATGAGCTTGAACGAAAAATCAGGAAGTATGGCATCAACTACCGCGACCAGTTTAACCTGACACCCTTACTGGCAGCCATACAAGTGGGAAGCGCAAAATCAATACATTTTCTGCTCAAAAACGGTGCTGATAATGCCATGATGGACAACGGCGGAAGAAATGCCCTGCGCACCGCCATAAACCAGAAATTTCAAAGAACTGGGAATACGGAAAACGTAAACCTAATCTTTTCGACCATGACCCTGGATTCATTAAGGCTGAACATCAATGAGAAATTGTTGGTTCTGCCCAACAAGAAGTTTGAATATTTTCTGGTGAATTTCTTTATCGCGTTACAGAAGGCTTTATGCGACAAAAACAAAAGCAGGTATTGGACACCTCGCGGTATCACTGCAACCCTGCTCGAAAAAGCTATTGCCACATATCCTATAAATATTATCCCCGAATTCAGGAAGAAAAGAAGCTATGTTTCCTCCGTTCTGTCAAAAAATGAATTGTTTGGCAGTAGTCCATACAACAGTAAATTGTTTTTCAGGATCGGGCATGGGGAATATGTGCTTAACAGCAGTATTGAAATGATGGTAAACGACAAATGGGTAAATGTGTATGATATAATTGGAATGGAGAGGCCTGAGATTCTAGCTGAGGATCAAAAGATTAAAAGGTTTCTTGAAAATTTGGAAAAGGATAAGTTAGCTTATTTGGAACACGAGAAAAATTTCAAAGCGCAACTTGCTAAAAAATCGGAAGGGCATGAGCGTATCACAAGGAGAAAGCCAATTGTCAATCCCGCTTCAACTCAACCTGCCAAGTGGGTAAAAACTGAACCGCAAAAGAAAGACGCTAAGGATGACCTTTCGCAAATGGAATTGCCATTATTCGACTAAATCAGTCTTGTATCAGTCCGAAACATAAGTCTCCGAAGCGTTGCACACGAACAACAATAAAATAATGCCATTAAAACAAGAAAGCCCCGAACAGGGGCTTTTTTATGCTTGGTTGCGAGTTTCAAAATAGTTGTATTGTTTCAAAATAAGGATTGAGTTTTTTGATACTTCAATGTAATCTTCATGATTCTCAATTATGCTTACCTTTGCACTATGTCAGCTAACACATTCGGAACAATATTCAGACTTACCACATTTGGCGAGTCGCACGGAATCGCCCTCGGCGGTATTATTGATGGTTGCCCGGCAGGGCTTGTAATCGATACGGAATTTATTCAAAACGAACTTAACCGAAGGCGTCCGGGACAGTCGGAAATGACCACTCCACGCGATGAAAGCGATACGATTGAGATTCTGTCAGGCGTTTTTGAAGGCCGCTCTACCGGTTCGCCAATTGCCTTTGAAATCCGCAACAAGGATCATCATAGTTTTGATTACGATCACCTGAAAGATGCTTACCGTCCTTCACATGCCGATTATACTTACGACACCAAATACGGTTTTCGTGATTACCGCGGAGGTGGCCGTTCGTCAGCACGTGAAACACTATCTCGTGTTGCCGGTGGTGCGGTTGCCAAAATACTGCTGCAAAATTCAGGAATACGTATCAAAGGCTATGTAAGCAGCATTGGTGAAGTTAAGATGGGCAAGGATTTCAATATCGATCAGCTTGATGAAATCGAAAAGAGCCTAGTACGTTGCCCCGATCCCAAAACTTCGGATAAAATGATTGAGCACATCACCCAGCTTAAAAAAGAAGGCGATACAACCGGCGGTGTAATTACTTGCATCATCAATGGGGTTCCTCCCGGATTAGGCGAGCCGGTTTTTGATAAACTCCAGGCCGATCTCGCCAAAGCCGCCATGAGCATTAATACTGCCAAAGGTTTTGAATATGGAGAAGGCTTTAATGCGCCTTCCATGCGTGGAACTACTCACAATGATATTTTCACAGCCGGCGAACATGGCGAAATAACAACCAAAACCAATCACTCGGGCGGAATACAGGGCGGCATCAGTAATGGAAACGATATTGTTTTCAAGGTAGCTTTTAAACCTATTGCCACCATTCAGCAGTCGCAGGATTCGGTAAACAGCAAGGGCGAAAATATTGTTCTGGCTGCCAAGGGCCGACATGATGTGTGCGTGGTTCCACGTGCAGTTCCAATTGTAGAAGCCATGGCCGCACTGGTTATTGCCGATCACTTACTTCGCAACCGATCATCTAAAATGTAAATTCAAATCACCTTTTCCTTTTTCTTTTAACTAATAACTCTCTGCCCCAAGATGAAAAAAGCATTGAAAATTTCAGCTATCATAATTGGTCTTCTTCTGTTGATCATCCTAGCATTGCCTTTTGTTTTCAAAGGGAAAATTGAAAAAACGGTTAAATCCGAAATAAACAAGAACCTGAATGCCGTTGTAACGTTCGATGGGGTAGGTCTTTCGCTTCTTCGTCATTTCCCCGATCTAACAGTGAAAGTGAAAGACCTTGTTGTGAAAGGCACAGGCGATTTTGATAAAGATACACTCGCTTCCATTCCCGCGTTGTCATTAACATTAGACCTTGCCAGTGTTTTTCGCGGAAGCAATTACAAGGTAAAGCAAATCGGTTTAACCTCGCCGCGGCTGCTTTTCAAAGTTTTGAAAAATGGCAAAGTTAACTGGGATATTATGAAACCAACGGCAACGGCTGATACTGTTTCGCAGCCGACAGCATTTAAAGTATATCTTGATAAAGTCAGCATAAGCGATATGCGTTTGGTGTACGACGATGCCGAAATTCCTACGATGATTGCTTTTGATGGGCTGACCGGAACGCTAAGCGGCGATATGACTGCCGATATTACTTCCCTCGATATGAAAGCTGTAATTAATGATATAACTGCCGATTATGATGGTGTTCGTTACATGAGCAAAACAAAAGGCGAAATATCAACTTTGTTGAATGCCGATCTTAACACCTGGACATTTACATTTAAAGACGGCAATCTGAGTCTGAATGATCTTAAGATCACAGCCGACGGATTTTTTGCCATGCCTGCCGACGGTTATAAAATGGATATAAAATTTGCTGCAAAGGAGAATACTTTCAAATCGTTTCTCTCACTTATACCTGCTATCTATGCAAAAGATTTTAAAAATATTAAAACATCAGGTACCATGGCATTTGATGGTTTTGTGAAAGGGATGTATAATGATGTAACCATTCCGTCATTTGCAGTCAATCTGAAAATAGCTGACGGTATGTTTAGTTATCCGGGGCTTCCCGGCACAGTGTCAGACATAAATCTACAGGCAGCCATTGCCAATCCCGACGGCGTTATGGATCACACCACGGTGGATGTACCGCGCATGCATCTGAACATGATGCAAAGCCCGATTGATATAACACTTGCTGTGCGAACACCAGTATCTGATCCTGACATTAATGCCACTGCTAAAGGAACCGTAAATCTTGCAAATGTTTCGAAAATTTATCCAATGGGAGATAAAATGAAGGTTTCAGGAATTGTGAATGCAGATATGGCTTTTAAGGGTAAAATTTCGGCTATTGAAAAAAGCGCTTACGATCAGTTTAAAGCCTCCGGGTTTGTTACCGTTGATAAACTTGTGTATGAAGGTTCCGAAATTCCGCAGCCGGTTAATATCAGCAAAGCAAGGCTTGATTTTACCCCTGCCTATGCACAGCTTACAGGTTTGGCTATGACTATCGGGAAAAGCGACCTGACTGCCAATGGGAAAGTGGAGAATTACATTCCGTATGTGATGAAGAAAAGTGCTGTTTTGAAAGGCTCGCTTACCACAACATCCAACCTGATGGATATCAACAGCCTGATGACAGGAACATCTACACCTACAACTTCTAAGGATTCATCATCACTTACGGTTATTGAAATTCCCGGGAATATGGATCTTACGCTGAACACTTCTTTTAAAAAGCTGATTTACGATACTTATGATATGACCGATGTTTCAGGTGTTGTGAAAGTTAAAGATCACACGCTCCAGCTTGAAGGTTTGAAACTGAATATCCTTGGAGGTGAAATGGCTATGAAAGGCTCATACAATACTTTAGATATTACCAAACCCATGATTGATATGGATTTGCAGGTTAAAAAAATGGATGTGAAGCAAACCTTTCAGGCTTTTAATTCTGTTCAGAAATTTGCTCCTATTGCCGCTAAACTTAACGGGGTGATCAGCACAAAGCTGAAATTTAAGGGTGCGCTCAAAAAGAATATGATGCCCGAACTTACTTCGATTTCGGCCTATGGGCTGGTGCTTTCGGATGTTCTTAAGCTGGTTAATATGAATACTTTGGGCAAAGTTGCCGATTTGTTAAAGATTGAGAAACTCCGAAATCCTTCCCTTGAAAACATAAATCTCTCATTCGACGTTGTGAACGGAAATGTCACTGTGAAACCCATGGATTTCAAGTTGGGGTCCTATAAGGCCAACATTTCTGGTACTGCCGGACTCGATCAGGTGCTGAATTTTATTCTGACTCTTGATATTCCCCGTGCTGAATTTGGAACCAAAGCCAACAGTGTACTTGATGGATTAGTAAAGGACGCATCCAAAAGAGGCGTAAATGTAAACCTTGGCGATATCGTTCCAGTGACTATATTGATTGGCGGGACGGTCACCGATCCTAAAATTACTTCAGGTATTAAATCCGCCATGGCCGGGCTGGCCGAGGATATGAAAAAGCAGGCCATTGCGGTGGTGGAAAAGAAAAAGGAAGAACTTATTGTAAAAGCCAAAGATGAAGCCACTAACCTGATTGGTCAGGCCGATGCACAGGCCGCCAAAATTATTGCTGAAGCCGAAAAGCAAGGTCAGAAACTTGTGGACGCAGCCAGTTCGGCGGCTGAAAAAGTCCGCTCTGTAGCAGATTCATCAGCCAATCGTTTGATTGCAGAAGGGAAAAAGAATGGCGCTATTGCTGAAATGGTTGCCAAAAAAGGAGCGGAAAAGGTTAAGAAACAAGGCGATGTTGAAGCTAACAAAATTGTTGCCGAAGCTCAAAAACAATCCGATGCCGTTATTGCCAGGGCCCGTGCCGAAGCTGATAAGTTAAAACAGGATGCGCTGAACAGGGTGAATAAGTAAATGAGGCCTGGGAGTAAGAAGTAAGATGTAAGAGGTAAGAAGTAAGGTTTAAGAAGTAAGGTGTAAGA